>Ga0247843_1000955_pt1 | contig 63835 bp, 46 predicted proteins | sample LaCruzMarch2017__FD_192420 | JGI IMG/M metagenome (GOLD analysis project Ga0247843, IMG submission 192420) | Freshwater microbial communities from meromictic Lake La Cruz, Castile-La Mancha, Spain - LaCruzMarch2017_8m | ecosystem: Environmental > Aquatic > Freshwater > Lake | place: Spain...
ATCCGTGACCGCCCCCGTCGGTCCGATCGCCACGGCCGCCACATGCTTGATGTCGCGGAATGTGCCGTTCACTTCAACTGCGGCGGCCAATGCGCGGCTTCCCACACGGCGGCGGCGATGGCGGTGAAGAGGGCGTCGAGCTTCTTCGGGCGGAGCTTCTTGCCGGATTCCTTCTCCAGATGAATCAGTAAATCCGCCGCGGACTCGCAGAGTTCCGGCTGGCGGGTTTCCGCAAAGATCCGGTCGATGAAATCGCCGACGGACTCCTGGTCGTCGCCGCTGCTCATCCACGATTCATAGCGCGCCAGCATCCGCTCCGGGTCCGGCTCGTAGCCCGGCGGCTGGTCGGGGTGCAGCGCGCCGAGGGCCGTCAGGACAGCGCTTTGCAAGGTGGCCAGTTCGTTCGGATTGAGCTTGTCGGATAGGTCGTTGAAGGCGTCCAGAATGTCCGCGAGGCGGATCTCCAGCCGGTTCCACAGGGCCTCGTCGGCGATCACCCGGTCGAGCCGGCTCTCCAGTTCCTCCCCGTCTAACAAGTCCTGCGGCGGCGGCGGGTCAAGCGGGATCCCGTCGTCGTATTCCTCCTCCTCGACGAAGCCGAGCGGCGGCGGCGGGAGGACGAGTTCATCGAGGCCAAGCTCCAGGAGAAGCGGGTTCAGGTCGAAGTCCACGCCGCCAGTCCGGCGCTGGCCGTCGCACAGGCTGACGTGGCCTTTCATCAACTGCAGCAACTGCGGACGCACGGCCGGATCCGCCGCTGCGGCCCGCGGCGTCATTCCGCCGAGGGTGGGCACCGGCTTGTCGGCGAAGCCGCGGTATGAGCGCGCCAGTGCCGATTCTCCGGTGCCAGCGGGATCCTTCAAAAGCACGCGCGACGACATCTCGATCTTCCCGAGGCCATCGAGAAAGCCAGGCGGCACAAGGTCAGGATCGTGCGGATGTTTCGGCAGGCTCTGGGCCAGATCGGTCACGACACATTCTTCCTGACCCAGCGCAAGGCCGAGCGAGGCGATGAAACGGCGGACCTGCGCGGCATTCGCCTCGCCGATCACCAGGATCGCCAGCCGATCGGGATGCAAGTGTAGGTCGCCAACGACCGTTGCCTCCTCATCGACCCCACGGTCACAGGACTCGTCGAGCAGAGTGGCTCTCATGAAGGCTTCGCCGGGGCGCGAGGACTCACGGAACAGCCGCGGATGCTGGCCGAGAAGCGAGAGCAACGGCGCGCTCTGAGCGTCCCCGACGGGATAACTGAACGCAAACTGCATCAGGTCGGACAGGGCCAGCTGCTTTTCCTGGCGGGCCACGGCCACGGCGGTGAACGCCTCCGCGAGCAAGGGCATGTGCTCCATCAACCAGGCGGAGGAATCGCCGGAAGGCGCGCCGAGATGATCTAACAACTCCTTGAACGCCGCCAGCGGATCCCTGGCGTCGAGCGAGGGCATCGGGATCATCCCGCCGCTGCTCCGCTGGCCGGAAGGCAGCGTGTACCGCCAGCCGAGCATCACGTCGTAGCGGCCGACCCGTGCGGCGGTGGAGGCGTCGATCAGTTTGAAAGAAGCAAGTTCGGGGCAGAGCAGGTCGACCGCTTCGCTGGTGATTTCGTCGGTCACCCCCCGGAATTCGAACAAGGCCGGGCGGATGGTCTCGAAGCACGACAGCAGCACTTGGTCGTCGTTCTTCCAGTCGCGCAAAAAGCCGGCGTCCTTCCACTTTGCCAGCCGGCCCTCGCCGTGGACATGCCAGACGTGGAGCGCGTGACTGGTGAAGACGTCATCCTTGCCCATCGCGTCGGCGATCTCGCGGATCTGCGAAGGCGAGAGATCCCCGGCGAGCTTGCGGCTGAGGTGGTCGATCACCCGGATCTCCAGCGCGCCGAACTGGCTTTCGTAGTTGGCGGGCGCGAAGGGATTGTGAACGCAATCCAGCGGGCAGGAGATCGCGGAATTCCGGCCGCGGCCGCAGTCCTCCGGCGTGATGATGCCGCCCTTTGCCGGGCATTCGCGCTGCTTCTTGTTCTTGGCCTGGCCCATGGGCGCGGAGCGTGGATTTCACGACCCGCGGCGTCCATGCGAAAGACGGGTCGTGCCGTTGATACCGGGATCCTCGGGAGCAGGTCGGAACTACTCGGTGATCGACTCGATCATGTCGAAGTAACCGCTGTAGATCCGGATGATCGTCGCGGCGACGAACAGCAGCACGAGGAAGTAGACCGCCTTCGACACGATGTTCGATGCCGACTTGACGCTCCGCACGGCGTCCTCGTGGTAGAGGTTCGACCAGCGGGCGAGGTCCTTGTCGAGGCCACCGGATTCCTCGGCGGTGGCGTAGGAGCGGGCGAAGGCGGCGGGGAAGGCACCGGAGTCGATGAACTTCGGCCCGAGCGCGCCGCCTTCTTTCAGGGTCGCCTGCAGGACGTCACCCGCCTCGCGGATGACGCCGCTGTGGGAGGCATTGCAGGCGGTTTCGACGGTCTCCTGCATCGAAAGTCCGGCCAGCAGGCACGTATGGTAGACCTTGGTGAAACGGGCCATCGCCATCGCGCGGCGGGCCTTGCCGATCACCGGGATCAGGCGGATCATGCGGTCGATCGCCGCGCTCCCCGGTGCGGATTTCAACAGCGCCCGAATGGCAAGCCAGCCCGCGAAGACGACCCCGTAGAGCAAGCCCAGCATGAGCACGAAGCGTCCGAGGATTTCGCCGAATCCGCTCTGGCTCATCAGCCCGGGAGCCAGCACCGCGACGAAGAGTCCGAGATGGAGCAGCAGGACCGGATAGGCCATCGCCTGCCGGACATCGCGGCGCGCGGTGGCGATCATCCCGAAGTAATCCGCCAGTTGCTGGAAAGCCGGGGCCAACCGTCCGCCGCGCTCGCCCGCACCGATGATGCTGCGCTCGAGGTCGCTGATTCCCGCGAGGTCGGTGCCGAAGGATTCGGTGATCGATTTCCCGGCCTCCAGCCCGGCGTCCATCTTGCGCAGCAAGTCGGCCTGGAGCGACGGCAGCCGGGTGTCGAGCATCGCGCGGGCGGCGTCGCGGATGCCGAAGCCGGCTTCCACCATCTTGGCGATTTCGGTGTAGAAGAGATGCTTCTGGGCTGGGGTAAAGGCCATGGTTTGGTTGTTAGGATGGCAGTCCGGGGGAGGAAGGAAAGGTGATTTCCGAAAGCGGGTCCGGAGTATCGCGGCACGACCGAAGATCGGGTTCGTATCACTTGGACTGCGGGCAGCCTGCTGCCGCTTTGTTGCCACAGCCTGCTGTGGATTCTGGCTGGACCCGCCAGCAGGCTGGCGGTCGGGAGCGGCAGCAGGCTGCCCGCAGTCCAAGTCCACGGAACGATCCGCCGGATCACTTCCTAACGCCGACCACCTTGACCTCCGTCCGGGCCGGCGGCTTCATCCCTTCCCCGAGGAAGAACGAGGGATGCGGCGGCTTGTTGTAGGAGACATTCTGCCACGCAATGGAGAGCCGGTATTGGGGATCGTGCATCAGCGTGGTCAGGCGGTGCGCGGTCGGGATCGTGGTGGTGTAGAGCAGCAGCGATTTCCCGCCCGGCCCGGGGACCAGCAGTTCCTCCCGCCAGTCGCCTAACAGGTCGGCGGCAAGCGTTGGCCGCATGCCGGCGTAACGGTTCCCGCGGGCACCGGCGGAGGCCGACTCGGCACTGAAGATCCGTTCTTCACGGCCTTCCTTCCCATCCCATTTGAAGATCGAAAATCCGCCGTAGATCTCACGCAGCAGATCACCGTCCCACCAGATCACCCAATCCGACATCCGCGGCCGCGCGCCGATTTCCTTGCCCTGGATCGTCCGCAGTCCGCCGCGCCCGCCCCACACCTCGGCACCGGGATGGCGGGGATCGATGTCCGCCACCACGCCGTCGCTGATATCCACGCCGGGACTGTGGCTCCACAGCAGGCTGCCGGTCTTCGCATCGTGCAGGCCGGCGCCGGGGGTCTGGAAGCGCGCGGTTTCGTCCTCGTTCTCGGTCACCAGATAAAGCTCGGGACCGGGGCGGGCGGGATCGAAATCACCGACATGCAGCGCGTCGCCATGGCGGCGGCCGGTCGAGTAGAGACCCTTGCCATTGTCATCGATCGTCATCGCCTGATAGACGATCTCATCCTTCCCGTCGCCATCGACATCGGCCACCGACAGCGCGTGGCCGCCCATCCCGGAGTAGGGCGAGGCCTTGTCATACGGTGCCTTGCCAACGCCGGAGTCGAAGACCCAGCGCGAGGTCAGTTCGCCGCCGCGCCAGTCCCACGCGGCCAGCACGGTGCGACCGTAAACGCCGCGCGACATCACCACGCTCGGGTGTTTCCCGTCGAGGTACGCCACGCAGGCCAGGAAGCGGTCGCAGCGGTTGCCGTAGCTGTCATTGCCACCGTTGCCGCCGATCCCGCCCCAGCCGTCGATCGGGTCGCGGCCGGGAATGAAGTCCACCGTCTTGAGCGCGGCGCCGGTCTTGCCGTCGAAGATCGTGAAGAACTCCGGCCCCGAAAGGATGCGCCCGAAGCGCTGTGAATCCGCCTCCTTGTTCCGCCAGTCCTTGTCCTTGTCGCCGATGATTCTCCCGGTGCCGTCCCTGGTCCCGTCGGCGGTCTTGCAGGCGATCTCCGCGCGGCCGTCGCCATCAAGGTCGTACACCATGAACTGCGTGTAGTGCTCGCCCTCGCGGATGTTGATGCCGAGATCGATCCGCCAGAGATGCGTGCCGTCGAGCTTGTAGGCATCGAGCACCGGCGTGCCGGTGATTCCGTTGAACGAGTTGTCTCGCGCGCCGGAAACCTGATGGAGGACGATCTCGTACTCGCCGTCGCCATCGAGATCACCGGCGGAAGCGTCACCCGGGCGGTAGCCGTCGATCGGCTGGATCGGGATCTCGATGAAATTCACGGCGAGTATTTTCGCCCGGCCGCTGGGAGTTCCTTCCTTGCCGCCGATGACGGGGCGGACGAAATACGCCTCCGCCCCACCCGGCACCTCGTCGACGCGGCACGTGGCACCGTCCAGTGGCACGTCGTTCACCCTTTCTTCTTTCCCGCCGGTCACCCGGTAGAGGTGGAACGAAACCGCACCCGGATCCGTTCCTAACAGGCGCCACGAGGCGAAGACCTTCCCGTCCACCTGTCGGACCGCCACCAGGCCGCGGTCGAGCGCTTCCATCTCCCGCTGGGCATGGACCGCGGCCGGCGACAGAAGGAGGGCGAGGGCCGTGATGGAGTTCAGGAAATTCATGGAGCGGAGTAGGAAACTATCACGGACCGGAGCTACCCCGGTAGCTACCCCTTCAGGGGATGGCGATTCATGCACAAGCCGGAACCGCCGCACCGCGACGCCTTCATCGTGGCGTGACTCCTGCTAACCCCCTCCCATGCAGGCCGAAGAACTGGATACCCACCACAAGGCGCTCAAGATCAACCTCGACCCGCGCTGGTACGGGACCCTCGCCGAGATCGGGGCCGGCCAGGAAGTCGTCCGCTGGTTCTTCCGCGTGGGTGCGGCGGCCGGCACCGTCGCCAAGAGCATCTCGGCCTACGACATGACCGCCAGCGACGCGATCTACGGCAGCGGCGACCGCTATGTCTCGCGCACCCGCTTGCAGGCGATGCTCGACCGCGAGTTCAAGCTCAACGTCGAGCGCCTCGCCGATCGGCGCGGCGACTCCACCGCCTTCTTCGCCTTTGCCGACACCGTGGTCGCCCGCAGCTTCAAGGGCGGCAACGAATGCCACGGCTGGATGGGCGTGAAATTCCAGTCCCGCCCGCGCGACGAGCCGTCCCAGATCCTCATCCACGTGCGGATGCTCGACGCCAAGGCCTCGCTCCAGCAGGAAGCCCTCGGCGTGGTCGGCGTGAACCTGCTCTACGGCGCCTTCTTCCTCCACCACGAGCCCGAGCTGCTGGTCGAAAGCCTGCTCGACAAGCTGACCACCGGCCGCATCGAGATCGACATGATCGAGTTCCGCGGCATCGAGTTCCGCTCCGTGGACAACCGCTTGATGAGCCTCCAGCTGGTCCAACTCGGCCTCAGCGGCGCGGCAATGTTCGGCCCCGGCGGCGAGATTCTCCAGCCCTCCGAGGCACTCTACAAGAAGGCCGTGCTGGTCGAGCGCGGCAGCTTCCGCCCGCCGACCCACGTCAACCTCGACATGCTCCAGTGCGCGCTGGCGAAGTTCACCGCCGACCCCGATGTCGCGGGCAAGGAGGTGCTGCCCGTCTTCGAACTCACCATGCGCAACCTGCTGGCCGGCGGCGACGACGTCGACCGCCGCGACTTCCTCGCCCGCGCCGACCTTCTCGCCGCCTGCGGGATGACCGTTCTCGTTTCCGACTACTTCGAGTATTACCGCCTCGCCGCCCACCTCTCGTGGCGGACCAAGGAGCGCATCGGCATCGTGATGGGCGCGCCCAGCCTGACCGAGCTCTTCGACGAAAAGTACTACACCCAGCTCCCCGGCGGCATCCTCGAGTCCTTCGGCCGGCTCTTCAAATACAACCTCAAGCTCTACGTCTATCCGCTCAAGGACCCGCAGAGCGGCGAACTCACCACCGTCGACAACCTGCAAGTCGCGCCCGAGCTGAAGAAGCTCTACGGCTACCTCGCCGACCGCGGCAGCTTCGTGGCGCTCGACAATTTCAACCCGGACTACCTCAGCATCTTCTCGCGGGAGGTGTTGAAGAAGATCGCCACCGGCGACGCCACATGGACCGAAATGGTCCCCCCGCAAGTGGCCGAACTCATCCAGAAGCGCCACTTTTTCGGCTGCGGTTGAGGTCTTGAAAGGCGGCGGGTCAGAAAATGGCAACTGACACCCCGCGAACTGCCGCTACCAGGATCGAATCAGGGGTTCAGGGTCACCGAAAGCCTGAAGAAAAGTCGGGACTCCAGGGAAGGGTGAAAATGCTACATCAAGCCGCCTAACAGCTCCGGCTCGCGGCCGAACTTCGTACGATACTCCTCGTAGGTCGGCAGCAGGCGGACCTTCATTTTGGCCTCGTGGTTGAGCGCGATCGCCGACAGCTTGTGCTCGAGGAAGGGATTGCGGAAGCGGTCGAGGGTGGTGCGGCCGAAGGCGGCGGGGTCGTCGACGCGGCCTTCGAGGACCGGGACGATCTCCTCGTCGAGCAGGCGTTGCAGCCAGGGACCAACCACCGGGTGCTCGACCGCCTCGCGGACCGTTTCGATCCCCATCGGCAACGCCTTGCAGACCAGCGCGGAGTGGAGTCCGTTGAGGATGCGGACTTTCCGCAGGTAATACGGAGTGATGTCGGCCGCGGTGACGATGGCCGGGTGCTTCAGCTCGAAGTCGCCCGCGCTTTCGATCGCCCAGAAGGCGAAGGGCTCGGCGGAAAGGAGGAGCGGGTCGCTCTCTAACAGCGGATGGCTTTTCGGCGGGCCGGGGACGATGCGGTCGACGAGGTTGTTGATCCAGGTGCAGTCCAACTTCAGCCAGGTGATTGCTTCCGGCGACACGAACCAGCGCGCGGCCTGTTCCAGGACGAGATCGCGGAGGCGGGTGCCGTTGTGTTCGATGAGTTCGCAGGGAAGGATCGTCGGACCCGGCTGTCCGGCGGCGTGGCGGGTGAGCAGGACGGACAGGAGCTTTGCCGGGAAAGAGCGCGGAACGCCGGTGTTGGGAACGTCGGCATCGTCGAGCGCGAAGCCGGCTTCGGTGGTGTTGGAGACGATCCAGCGGAGTTCCGGGTCGCGGGCGACATCGAGCACCTGCTGCCATTCGGTGCCGGCGTGGAGGGCGTGCTGGATGGACGTGACCTTCTCGGTTTCATCGATCACGCGGCCGTCGGCGAATCCTTGGATCGCGACGTGATACTTGCCGCCCGCGCGGTTCAAGGCTGCCGCGCGCTCGATGCCGGTGGACTGGACGACGACGATCCCGTCGAAGCCGGTCTGAGAGACGAAGAGATCGACGAAGGCGCGAAGGAAATTGCCGGCACCGAATTGGAGGATCATGGGATGTTGGGATTTAAGGGAGCGCTGACTTTAGTCGGCTTGGATGGTCGGATTCCATGGACTGCTGCAGCCTGCTGCCGCTATCGGCAGGCAGCCCTGCTGCCGTGAAGTAGCTTTCGACTTTCGCCACACCTTTTGCCCCCGCCCGGACTCCACAGCAGGCTGTGGCAACAAAGCGGCAGCCGGCTGCCGCAGTCCAAGGATCGTTGGCACGAGTCGGGTGGGATTCATGCGGCTCACAGGGTCACACCTTGCTTCCAGATGGTGATTTCGCGGAAGCCGTTGATCTCGTTGCGGGCCTCGCGGCCGGAGGCGACTTCGAGGATGAGGGTCATCATGCGGCCGGTGATTTCGTCGACGGAGACATCGGGCTCTAACAGGACACCCGCGTCGAAGTCGATCCAGTTAGGCTTCCGTTCGGCGAGCGAACGGTTCGACGCGATCTTGAGCGTCGGCACCGGCACGCCGAGCGGGGTGCCGCGGCCGGTGGTGAAGAGGATCTCGTGCGCGCCGGCGGCGGCGAGGGCGGTGCAGGAAACGCCGTCGTTGCCGGGGGCTTCGACGAGGCACAGCCCGCCGAGGCCCTGCGTGGCGGCTTCGCCGTAGCCGACGACCTGCTTCACCGGAGCGCGGCCGCCCTTCTGGATGCAGCCGAGCGATTTCTCCTCGAGGGTGGTGATGCCGCCGTCCTTGTTGCCGGGCGAGGGGTTCTCGTGGACGGCCTCGCCGTGGCGGCGGAAGTAGTCCTTGAACTCGTTCACCATGCCGAGGGCTTCAGTGAAGGTCGCCTCCGTGTCGCAGCGGTTGAAGAGCGGGGCCTCGGCGCCGAACATCTCGGGGACCTCGGTCAGGATCGCGGTGCCGCCCCAGCCGCAGAGGCGGTCGGCGACGCGGCCGACCAGCGGGTTGGCGGTGATGCCGCTGAAGCCGTCGCTGCCGCCGCACTTCATGCCGAGCACCAGCTCGCTCGCGGGGATCGGCTGGCGCTGGAATTGCGAGGCGTATTCGACCAGGCCGCGCATCGCTTCGAGGCCGTGCTCGATCTCATCCTGCACGTCTTGCGCGTTGAAGAAGCGGACGCGCTGCGGGTCGAGCGTGCCGGCTTCGGCGAGGAAGGACTTGAGGGTGTTGTTCTCGCAGCCGAGGCCGAGGATCAGCACCGCGGCGGCGTTCGGGTGGCGGACCAGTCCGGCGAGGATCTTCCGGGTGTGGCCGAGGTCGTCGCCGAGCTGCGAGCAGCCGTAGGGATGGGTGAAGGCGTGGATGCCGTCGACCGGGCCGCCGGGGGTGAGGAACTCCTTCGCCGCGAGGTCGGCGATGCGCTGGCTGGGGACGTTGACGCAGGCGACCGTGTTGATGATCCAGATCTCGTTCCGGGTCGCGGCGCGGCCGTCGGGGCGGCGGTAGCCGAGGAAGGTCGGGACCTCGCCCGGGGCGGCCGGGGAAGTACGGGAAGCCTCGTATTTCAGCTCGGTGTCCTCGCCGAGCCCGCTGCGGACATTGTGGACGTGGACGTGTTCGCCCGGCGCGATGTCCGCGGTGGCGAGGCCGATGGGGAAGCCGTACTTGATCACCGGCTCGCCCGCGGCGATCGGCCGCAGCGCCGCCTTGTGGCCGGCGGGGATGTCGGCGAAGACAAGATCGCCTTCGCGGGTCCCGGCGGCGATGGCCTGCGGGGCGACGGCGACGTTGTCGTCGGGGTGGATGTGGACGAGGAGTTTCATAACTTGATCAAGACGGCGCGGCAGGGCGATCCGGAGAATCCCGGCAGCAAGAGCGGCAGCGCCATGAACTCCGCGCCCTCGGCGAACTCGCGCCAGCCGTCGCGGAAGCAGAGTTCCTCGACCACCCACACGCCGTTGCCGAGCAGGATCTCGTGGGTCGGGGTGTTGTCGGGACCGGTGCCGCCGATCGAGAAGTGGTCGATGCCGACCGCGCGGATGCCCTGGTCGACGATCCATTGCGCGCCGTCGGGCGCGAGGTAGGGCGAGCGGTGGATCCACTCGTCGGTCTTGGCGCGCTGGTGGCCCCAGCCGGTGTTGAGCAGGACGATCTCGCCGGACTCCGCGCCCTGCAAGTCAGCCGGGCCGATCGGATGGGCGGCGGGCAGGTGGGTCAGGTCGAGGACGCGGCATTTCCCGCAGAAGGACTCGAGCGGCAGCTGGTCGATCGACTTGCCGCCGGCGATCTTGTGCAGCGGGGCATCGAGGTGGGTGCCGGTGTGCGAGGCCATGTGGAACTCCTCCATCCGCCAGCCGTCGGTCGGATGGTCCGCGGTGATCGGAAGGCGCACCGCGGGGTGGACGTGGCAGTTCGGGCAGTCGTCGAACAGGGGCTGGGAAAGGTCGAAGAATTGCATGGGGAAAGGCGGGTGGAACAACGAAACGGGCGAAATCGGCGAAAGGGGAAGAGATGGTTCAGGGCGACGATTCTCTCCCCTTCTTCACTTTCGTTCGTTTCGCCCTTTTCGTTGTTCAATGTTCTTCATCCCAGGATCGGATCCCGGTGCTGCGGGAGCCCGCGGGTCCAGTTGAAGTTGTGGATCGGTTCAAGGATTTCCATGACCTCGGCCAGCAGCTCGCGGTCGAAAGGCGCTTCGAGGTGCTCGATGTTCGCCTTGATGTTGTCGGGATTCGCGGAGCCGACCAGAGTGCAGGCGATCGCCTCGTTGTCGCAGGCGAACTGGAGGGCGAGGCGGACGATGTCGACGCCTTTCGCGCGGCAATGCTCCATCGCCTTGCGGCAGCCTTCCTGAATCGCCGGGGTGGACGGATGCCAGGCCGGCACGCCGCGCTGGGTGAGCAGGCCCATGCCGGTCGGCGAGGCGTTGATGATGCCGACGCCCTTGCCCTGGAGGTAGGGGATGAGGTCGCCGAAGGAGGTGTCGTTGAGCTCGTAGTGGCAGAAGGACAGCACGGTCTCGACGATGCCGGGCTCGGCGCGGTCGAGGATGGATTTGTAGATGCTGAGCGGCAGGCCGGTGATGCCAATGTGGCGGACGACGCCCTGCTCTTTCAGGCGGAGCAAGGTTGGCAAGGTTTCATCGAGGATCTGGTCGTGGTCGGCGAACTCGATGTCGTGGCACTGGATCAGGTCGACGTAATCGACGCCGAGGCGCTTCAGGCTGTGCTCGATGCTGCGCTCGGTGGAACTACGGGAGTAATCGTAGTCGCCGCGTGGCTCGGAGTAGCTGCCGATCTTGGTGGCGAGCAGGTAGGAATCGCGTGGCACGCCTTCCAGCGCGCGGCCGAGGCGGAGTTCGGCGAGGGTCTCGCCATAGGATGGGGAGACGTCGATGAAGTTCATGCCGCCTTCGAGCGCGGCCTGAACGGTGGCGACGCAGTCGTCGAGCGAGACTTGGCGGAAGACGGAGCCGAGGGAGGAGGCGCCGAAGCCGAGAACGGGAACCTGGAGGCCGGTGGAGCCGAGCGGGCGGGTTTTCATGGAGGTGGGAACGATTGCCGGAAAGCGGTCCGTGCGCCATGCCGGATTTTCGCCGATGCATGACGATTCTTGACCTGTCATCAGCGGTAAACATCCTCATTCCCGTGGACCGGACCCCCGTGGAGCCGCCAACCTTTGTCTCCCGCCAGGTGACGGAAGCGCGGCGCTTTTATCTGAATCTCAAGCCGCCCGCCGGCCACAGCCTGACCGTGGTTTGCGGCGGTTGGGAGTCCTGCGCGCCGGACTTCCGGGTCGAGCGGACGGACTTTCCCTTCCTCTGCTTGGAGTTCGTCGCGGGGGGATCGGGAAGCCTGTTGCTGGCGGGAAAAGAGTGGCCGCTGCGGCGCGGCGCGGTCTTTTCCTACGGCCCCGGCTGCGGGCACCGGATCGAGTCCGATCCGGGGGATCCGCTGGCGAAGTACTTCCTCGATTTCAGCGGGCGCGCGGGTAGCGACCTGCTGCGCGCCGCCGGGCTCGCCCCGGGATCGTGTCGCGGCGCGGGCGATCCGGACGAGGTGGAGCGCGCCTTCGAGCAAGTCCTCGATGCCGGCCAGCACAGCGGCCCGCAGGCCGCGCGGATCGCGGCGCTGCAGGCGGAGATCCTGCTGCTCACCTTGGCGGAGTCGATGGTCGCCGGCGGCGGTCGCGACCAGTCCTACCAGACCTTTCTGAAATGCCGCGGCTGCATCGAGGAGCGCTTCCTCGAATTCGCCACTGCGGCCGAGGTGGCCACCGCCTGCCACGTTTCGCCCGCTTACTTGTCGCGCTTGTTCTCCCTCCACGGCCACGAGACGCCGTATCACGCGCTGCTCCGCTGCCGGATGCGCCACGCGGCCGCCTTGCTCGATGGCGGGAGGATGATCGTCCGCGAAGTTGCCGAACAACTCGGGCTCGATCCCTTCCATTTCTCCCGCGTCTTCAAGCGGGTCCACGGGGTGTCGCCGGCGGAGTTCTTGAGGCGGCGGGGTTAGATTTCGGCCCACTTGAGGTCCGGCGTCGCGCGATGCCGGGTTTTTCGGGGGCCGCGCCGCCGCGATGCCTCGGGTCCTGTCGCGCGAAATCCATGCGAGTTTTTTAAACCCGGTCGCGGTTCCCGACATTTGCCCTTACGCAGCCCCTGAGCCCGGAGGGAGGTTGCAAACCCGAGGATACCCATATCCCAACCCCAACCAACCCATGAAATCCCATCAAGTCCTCGTGGCGACGTGCCTCGCCGCGTGCTCTGCCTTCGCTCAAACCGCGGTGAATTACTCCGATGCCGTCGGCGAGATCGCGCCCGGTGTCGGCAATCATCCTCATCTCGACATCGCTTCCGTCGATGTGACAGTCGATGCCCCGGGCACCGGTATCACTTTCAAGCTCAACCTGTCCGGCAATCCGGTCGCTACCGACTGGGGGAAATACATGATCGGCATCCGCTCGAATCCCGGTGGCGCGACGACCGGCAACGGCTGGGGCCGCCCGATCAACATGGCCGGGGGCATGACCCACTGGGTGGCCAGTTGGGTCGATGGGGGCAACGGTGGCGAAGTCTGGTCCCGTGGGATCGGTTGGTCGAACACGGGCCCCGCGCCGACGGTCACCAAGGACACGTCCAGCGTGACCATCGCCACCACTACCGCCGCTCTCGGGCTGACTCCGGGAGAGGTTTTCCCCTTCGACGTTTACTCCAGCGGCGGCGGTGGCGGAGACAGCGCGGTGGATGCGCTGTCTGCGGCTGCTTCGTCGGTCAGCGGCTGGGGTGGTCCCTATACCACGGATCCCGCGGGCGGCACTCCGAATCCCGCGAGGTCCTTCACCATGCCCGGCACCGCGGACTTCGCGACGTGGATCGCGGGCTACGGCCTCACCGGAAACGACGCGCTCCCCGGAACCGACTTTGATATCGATGGCCTGACCAATCAGCAGGAATTCGATCTCGATATCGGACTCGACCCCACCGACATCGACACCGACGGCGACGATCTGAAGGACGGCGTGGAGACGCTTGACGGGATCTATGACAGCCCCACGGACACCGGCAGCAACCCGATGGTCTTCGACACCGACGGCGACGGTTTCTATGACGGCCAGGAAGTGGATGGATCCCTCGGCAACGTCCGGAATCCCAACATTTACAACCATCCCAAGATCGTGGTCCCCGGCACCTTCAACACCCCGAATGCCTGGGATCCGGCGGGTGTCAGCAGCCCGAGCAACGAGATGACCAACGGCGGGACCAGCCTGACCGGCCAGTATCAGTGGTCGCTCGACCAGCGATTCGCGGTGCCGAAAGCGACGATCACCCACAAGTTGACGGCAGGGAGCTGGGGAATCAACTGGGGTGCGGGCCCGGTGGCGGGCGTCGCCGTCCGCAACGGCGGCGACATCAACCGGGTCATCGCGGCGAGCGGTATCCACCGGATCACCTTCAACTCCGGAACCCTCGCCTACACTTTCACCCGCCCGACCTTCGCCGATCTCGCCGCTTTCATGGCCGCCTATGGCCTGATCAACCCGATCGATGATTTGGATGGCGACGGCTTGAGCAACGAGGCCGAGTTCGGAAAGAACACCGATCCTGACAACGCCGATACCGACGGGGACACCCAAAACGACAGTGTCGATCTCGCCCCGCTGGAGGCAGCGGCGGAATCGCGCGAGATTGTCTTCCAGGTCAACATGACGGTCGCCACCAGCAGTAGCTACTTCACGCCCGGCAGCAGCGTCGTCCGCGTGATTGGTCAGTTCAACGGCTGGAGCATCAACACCGGCGTGGTACTGAGTGACCCGAACGCCGACGGGATCTACACCGGCAGCTACACTGCGGAAGGCTTCGCCGGCCTCGCCTTCGGGGGTTACAAGTTCTTCATCGATGGCGGTCCGAACGGCGGCTACGAAACCAGCGCCGACCGCAATTTCAACCTCGGAACCTCGGGTGTTCAGCAGGTGATTCCCGCGGTCTATTTCAGCAACATCCAGCCGCCTGCCGGATTCAACGCCTGGATCCTGAACTACCCCGGTCTTCTCGACACGAGCCGCGGCGGTGATCCCGACGGTGATGGTGCGACCAACGAGGAGGAGTTCCTCTTCGGCACCTCACCTGCCAGCGGCAGCGAACGTCCGGTCACCGCCTCCGCCGGTCCCGCGGGCTTGACCCTCGTCTGGCTCCAGCGTGCCACCGGAGCGAGCTACGTCCTCGAGGAAAACAACGATCTCGCCGGCGCATGGACACCCGGCCCGGTGGTTCCTGCTGCCTCCGGTGACCAGTCGGGCGTGCCGGCCGACTACGTCCGCATGACCGCGGTGGTCCCCATCGCGGGCTCCCGCAATTTCGTCCGCGTCAACGGGACGGAGAACTGAATTACTGAAGTGGCTGCCGCTCCCAAAGTCGAGCCAGCGGGATGGCGGGGATTTATAAAGGTATAGGCAAAATCCTGCATTACATGGCCACGAGACGCCCTACCACGCCCCGCTCCGCTGCCGCATGCGCCACGCGGCCGCCTTGCCCGATGGCGGGCAGATGATCGTCCGCGAAGTCGCCGAACAACCCGGGCTCGATCCCTTCCATTTCTCCCGCGTCTTCAAGCGGGTCCACGGGGTGTCGCCGGCGGAGTTCTTGAGGCGGCGGGGGTAGAAGCCATCGCTTCCAAGAACTCCGCCGAACCAACTCGTGTATTCTAACAGGCCTTCCGTGGTGAGCCCCGCAACGACCTTCACCGACCCGCCGAGCACGCTGAAACATCGTCGCCCGCCTCATTCGTAGATCCCGCTGATGAAACCCGTGCCCTGCCTCCTCCTCGCCGCCAGCCTTGCCGGAACCGGCGTGACTTTCTCCCAAGCCCCACCCGCCGCAGAAAAGGCGTGGCCTGCCCACAGCATGGAACGCCCCCGCCCGCCGGTGGTGGAACCGAAGTATGACGGCAAGCTCGTGCCCGCTCCCGCCTCAGCGGTGGTTCTTTTCGACGGCAGCTCCCTCGAGTCCTGGAAGTCCAAGGGCCAGCCGGCAAAATGGCGCTTGGCCGAGGGTTTCATGGAAGTGGTGCCCGGCACCGGTCCCCTGAAATGCGAGGTTCCGCTCAAGGGCGACGGCCACCTCCACATCGAGTGGGCCACCCCCGCCGTGGTCAAAGGCGAGGGCCAGGGTCGCGGTAACAGCGGGGTCTTCCTCGACGGCTTCCCGGAGGTGCAGGTGCTCGATTCCTATCAAAACGACACCTACCCCGACGGCCAGGCCGCGGCGCTCTATGGCAAGCAGCCGCCGCTCGCGAACGCCAGCCGCAAGCCCGGCGAATGGCAAAGCTATGACATCGTCATCCGCCGCGCGGTGGTCAAGGACGGCAAGGTCGTCGAGAAGGCACGTTTGAGCGTCACCCATAACGGCGTGCTCGTGCAGGACGCGGTGGAGATCGGCAGCCGGAATGAGAGCAGCCAGCTCGAGTTCCAAGACCACGGGAACCCGATGCGCTTCCGCAACATCTGGTTCAAGCCGGCACCTTGAGCTAGAAGCCGCAGCTCACTCTTCGTCTTCCGGGACCAGCTCCAAGTGCATCGCGGCCAGCTCGGGCGAACCGGATTCCTGCTCGCCTTCGATGAAGTCGATGTCATCCAGTGCTTCTTCGGGCTCGTCGCTGCGGAGGGCCTGCTGCTCGTAGGCGGCGGCCACCGCCTCGCGGGTCTCGTCCTCGGCCTCGTCGAGTCCTTGAAGGACCATCGTGAGGTTCGGCTCTTCATTGACATACGGCGGGGCCGCGGGCGGAAGAGGGCTTTCGGAGGCGCGGATGGGGGAATCGATGGGGGTCATGGCAGGAGTCGGTTGGGGTTTGGGAATCCCAGCGGTGCGGATTCCCTCGATTGAAACCGTAAACGCAATCCGCGGGCTTGCAACGGATCACCTTCCCGCATGCCCCGATCTTGAAAAACCCGTGGCGATTCCAAGCGATCCAGGTAAGCTTCAGAGTGGTGGACGATCCACCCCCGACGCTTATGAACACGAATTCCGACACCACCACGCCCCTCGCCGAAAAGATCGCGGAGATGGAACTCAAGCTGGAGGCACTGGAACGAGAGATCACGGAAATCGGCCAGCCCGCCGCGAACGAGCTGAAAAAACGCTTCGACGCCCTTCGGATCGAAGAAAAGGCACTCAAGCGGAACTTCGAGGAATCGATGAGCCGCGGCGAGCCCGACTCCGTACGGTTGGCAAAGGTCGAAGCGCTGCTCCGCTACATGCAACGCGAGGAATCCTCAGTGGAACACGAGGCGCATTTCCTCCATCAGGCCGCCCCCTCGTCCGTCACCATCGCCGCCCAAGCCGTCTCGGGCTTGATCGATCTTTACCGTAAAGCAATTCATCACGTGGTGGGCGATTCCCATCCGCTGGGCCAATCGGTTTTCGTCAACCAATCCACCGACGATCTTGCCGCGGAATACGGCTTGGAAACTCCGCCAGCCGAAGAGCCCGCCGCGAAAAACCCGTGATCCCCTGTTACGGAACGCGAAAGAATTTCCGCTCGCTCATCGGATAAGTCGGATCCGCCACGAGCGCACCGGAGTGGAAGCCCTGCACGTCGATCACCTTGTTGTTGTAGGGACTGAAGACGAAGCCCGGCTTGCCTGGCACCGCGATGGCGATCGGCCGCGGACCCGATTTCGGTTTCGACGGAGGGGTGGGCTCCGGTTGCGGCTCCGGTTGCGGATCGGGATCGGGATCGGGCCTGAGTAGCGGTGGAGGAACGGGACGGATCGGCGGCTGGACGAGTTCCGGGTGTTCCCCCGGCCCCGCCGTGACCGGGCGTTTGACCCGCCAGAAATTCTCGCAGCCCGGCAGTAGCAGCAACAGGGCGGCGGTCGATACCAGAGCTTTGCTCGTCCGCCGTGGAACATCGGAAGCTTTAATCATGCTGGAAAAGCAGCATTTCAGATGACCGGGGTCAAGGCTGAATTGCTGTTTTTTCAGCACATGAAAGCCGGACCTTATGCGGCGGAGATATTGCGGACGCGGGCATCGCCGCGTCGCTTGCCCTCTTGACCGGACGACGATCCGGGCATTCTTCCGCCATGCGCCTGCTTGCCGCCTTCCTCGCGATTTCCCTATTCGCCTCCTGCTCCACCCTGCCCCGGCCAGGTGCGGACGCGGGGCCGACTTCGCCCGGTAATGCCGCAGCTCTGCTGCGCCAATCGGCCCGCGCCCACGGGGATCCCTGGATGAATTACCAAAGGGTCGACACCGCCTACGCGGGCGAGTGGAGTGCCATCGCCACCCGGCTGCAACCGGTGCTGACCGATCCGGGATTCCGCAAGGACTCCGTGGAAACCTACCGTCCCCGGCAATCGAGCGTCCGCCAACTCCACACCGGGCCGGACGGGACCAAGGAAGTGCTGCGCGCAGGCCGCCGGATCGAGGTGCGCAACAACGGGACCCGGACCAGCGGCGACGCTGAGGTTCTCGATGCCGCCGCGCTGGTGGCCGACGCTTACACCAGCTTCCTTTTCGGCACTTCGTGGCTGTCGGTGAATGGCCGCGAACTGCGTGTGCTCCAACCCCGCGAGCTCGACGGGGAATCCTGCCAGCTCGTGGCCGGAAGCCTCGCACCGGGCTTCGGGGCGGCAGCAGGCGATGACTTCATCGCGTGGATCGGAACGGAGAGCCGCTTGCTCAAGCGCCTTCAATTTTCACTCAACGGCCTCGACTCCACCCGCGGCGCGGATGTCGACGTGGTCTTTTCCGAGCACTGGAAAGCCGCGGACGGATCGGTCTGGCCGGGCCATTTCGTCGAGCACATCCAGCGGCCGGTGAAGGCCAAAGCTCATGAATGGCGGATGACGGCACTGAGTCTCGACGGCCGGAAGATGCGCTAGGCTACTTCTCCACCTTGCCGGCCTGAGCATCGATCCAGCGCACCAGGTCACCGACCGTCTTCAGGTTCGCCGCTGTCTCATCGGGGATCGCAACACCGAAGTCCTCCTCGACGGCCATGATCAGCTCGACGATGTCCAGGCTGTCGGTCCCGAGGTCCTCGGTGAAGCGTGACGTCGGCGTCACCTTGGACGGGTTGATCCCGAGCTGCCCGACGATGATCCGCACGACCCGTGAACGGGTATCGTCCCCCGTTAGCAACGCGGCGGCGGGATTCTCATCCGGCGGCCCGGCTTCGGCTTTGAAGCTGTCGGCCACCTCCCGGAACACCGGCTGGGCGGCGGCTTCACGCGATGGAATGGTCCACATCATCACCTGATAGAAGGAGTCCGCGGTTTCGATCGACGAGATCTGATAGACCACCCGGATCTTTTCGGTGGTGCCGACCACGCGGCGATGAAGGGCAGGGTAAGCTCCCACTTTGCGGCTTTCCGGCTCCGAGACTTCGGAATTCTCCAGGCTCTCCTTGAGCGAATCGCTGGTGAGCTGCTCGAAGCTTGGGAGATCCCCCACGAAGTCGCTTTTCAGGTTCTCGATCACCAGCACGTACTGCTCACGAAACGCGTTGCCCGCGACGATTCCGGCGGCTTCGTTGAGCTCCGGCATCTCTTTCCAACTCTTGGGAACTTCGATCCGGTATCGTCCGTCTCCCGAGGACAGCCGGGTGTTCCGGCCGACCTCCGATTTGCTGGCGTGGATCACGTTCCCCAGTGAGCTGGCCAGCAGGCCGACCGCGCCGAGCAGACCGAGCAGGGCCACCACGCCGGAAACCATCGCGCCAATGATCCAGCCGCGGGTCTTGCTGGTGGTCGCCTTGATCATCGTGATGACGAAGACCAACCCGCCTCCAAGCAGGGCCAAGGCGACGAGGCCGATGAGGATGGACCGGCCGACGGCCTGACCCGTTTCATAGGCGGAGGAAGGTTCCATGATCCGGCGAGCGAACCAGCCCGTCTCCGCCAGCGGCAAGACAAATCCCCGGGGAACGCGGGAAACGGGCAGGGCGAAAGACGCGCCATCCGGACACGAAAAGGGGCCGCGCACTCACGCGGCCCCGATGAATTTCGTCATGAAATTTACTTCATCCCCGGCGATTGCTCGCCTTCGGATGTGAGTAACCTGCCCGAAAACGCGGGTCCTGTCATGTCCCTAAGATTTGGGACACGGCGGGATCAGGACAAATCCAGCAATCCGCGCCGGATCGCCTCGCTGACGGCGGCGGGCAGGTTGCGGACGTGCAGCTTGTCGAAGCAGCGCTTGATATATTCGGTCACCGAGTGGGTGCTGAGTCCCAGCGAGTCGGCCACCTCTTGGCGCGTCAGGCCTTTGGCGGAGAGCTGGAGCACCTCGCACTCGCGGGCCGACAGGGTCTCCGCGCCGGGGATCGGGCTGAGCTGGCGGAAGGTCTGCAGGATCATCCCGGCGATCTTCGGGTCGAGCGGCGTGCCCCCGGCGAGCACCTCTTCAAGCGTGCTGATCAGTCGGGTCGCGCTGCCGGCTTTCACCAGATAGCCGTGGGCCCCGGCTTCCAGCGCGGCGAAGACTTTCGCCTTATCGGTGAAAGCGGTCAAAACGAGCACCTGCACCAGCGGCAGCAGCTCGCGGATCTTCTTGATGCCCTCGATCCCGCTCATTCCCGGCAGCCCGAGGTCGGAAAGCACCAGGTCCGCCGACAGCCCGCCACGAAAGGCTTCGAGCGCGTCCTCCATCGTCGAATACTCGCCGACGCAGTCGTAGCCGCGCTCGGTCAGCACCATCGACACCGACTCGCGGAAGTCGGCATGATCCTCGATCAGGACCAGCCGGATTTTCTTCAGTTCCGGATCCGCTTTCGTTGAAGGTTTCGCAGCCACTGGCAGGATCATGGACCGGTCCCGCCGCTTTGGCAAAGCTTGGGTTTGGATCGAGAAGTGACCTACTTCTTCGTCCGCTTTCGGTCCAGCGGGATGGCGAGTTCGAGGCGGGTGCCTTTCTCCGCGCCGCTGTCCACCTTGAACTCGGCGCCGAGGGCTTCGACGCGCTGGCGCAGGGCCCGGAGCGTGGAGGGACGCTCCATTTTTTCGGGCGGGATGCCGCTGCCGTCGTCGGTGATGACCAGGCGGAGCTTGCCCGCTTCCTCATCCGCCCGGATTTCCACCCGGGCCGCGCCGGAATGGCGCAGGACGTTGTGCAGGGCCTCGCGGTAGTAGAGGAAAAGATGGCGGTTCGCCTCGTCGGACAGCTCGGTTTGCCACGCGGCTTCGTTGGCGTGGAATTCCCAGTCGAGCGCCTCCAGCATGATCGAGCCGGTCTCGCGCAGGTGCTCCGCGGTGCCGATCCGGTGGTCGCCCTGCGGCCGCAGCAGCCAGACGATGTCGCGCACCGCACTGACCGTCTCCGCGGCGATCCGCTGGATGCGCTTGAGCTCTTTCGACGGCCCGGCGTGGCTTTCCGCGAGGTCGGCGAACATCTGGATGCTGCCGAGGTTGCTGCCCACCTCGTCGTGCAAGTCGCCGGCGATCCGCTCGCGAACCCGGGCCAGCTCGCGCTTTTCCCGCATCCGATAGCGGATCGGCAGGGCGATCAGCACCAGTGCCCCGGCCCCGCCGAGCAGCGCGAAGGCCCACAGGCCGGTGCGGCGCCAGCGGTCGACGATCGCCGCGGCTTCCTGCTCCAGCGCGTGCCGCCGCTGCTCGAGCTTCAAGCGCTGGTCGAGCTGCATCAGCCATTCCCGCCGCGACACCAACCGGCCGTCCGGACCGAAGCCGTCGCTGAGGCTCGCGGCGTTCCAGTATTGCAGGCCGGAGCCGATCACGTTGCCCATGCCGTCGGGCGAGCGCACCACCGCGCCGGCATTGCGCTTTTCCTCGCCTTCCAGCACCTCGATTTCGCTCAGGGCAAAGAAGGCCGGGTAGTCTTTGAAGACTTTCCAGAGCTCGGCGACATCGATCCGGACCTTGCGCCCGCGGCGCGGACCCAGCGGGACGTCGACCGGATTGTGACCGGGATTTCCCATTTCGACCGCGGTTTCATCGCCCTTGTTCCCGGCGGCATCCGGGACGGAAATGGTGAAGCGCCGCGGAAATCCGAAGCCGCTCGGCAGATCGGAGGTCGGCCGCTTGGCGGGGAACAGGCGGAGGGTGTCGAAGGAGCGCTCCTCGCCGAGATCGACTTCCAGCCACACGCTGTCGGTCGCCTTCGCCCGGCCTTCGGAAATCCAGCCGACATTGCGGTGCTCGCCCGCCGGGACCTCCGGCAGCCCCAGCGGGGTCTGGCCGTCGACGAGGAAGGAACTGCTCCATAGCCACGGCGCGGAAGGGGCCTGGCCACCGCTGCTGGTCACCGTGGCACCGCGCGCCAAGTTGCGTTCGCCCGCGAACACGAAGGCCTCCGCCCAGGCATAAACGAAGCTTTCCGAGACATCGGAATCCAGCCTCAGCCGCCCGGCCGAGACCCGCAGGGCGGCGGCTTCCACCGGCGGCGAGACGGGATAGACAAACGGGTGACCGGCGCGCACCGGATCCGCCCAAAGCGCCCGCTCGTCGGCGATCCGGGCGATCACCTTGCCGTCCTTGTCGAGCAACTCCACCGTGAACTCGTCCGGCACCCCGAACTGCGCTTCCAAGCCGCCGACCCCATAGCGACGCGACGGCACCAGCGCCACCAGATCGACCATCCCGGCTTCCGGCAAGCGGACCTCCACCGCGATCCCGCCCTCTTTCTCCGGGCGCTCCTGCAGCGGCAGGATGGCGAATCCACCCGTGCCGCCCTGATCGCCCACCGGCACCGCTGGCAGTGCCGGCAACTGCTGCCGGATCGCCTCCAACTCCCGCTCCACCTCCGCCAGCCGTCCTGAAATCCCGTGCGCCAGCCGGTAGTCCCAGCCCGCCTCCTGGGCCCGCAGCCCGGCCGGGAGCAGGCAACAAAGCATCGGCAGCAGGTGGCGCGGGCGGATCATCTGCCGCGGACCCTAGCGACCTCCGCGCGCGCTTGCCAGCCCGAGTCGATCATTTGGAACTGCGCCCGGAGCGCCCGCTGTGCTTTGAAGGGGCCGCGCATGCCGAAATTCAAACTCACCCTGGCTTACGACGGCACCGCCTACCACGGCTGGCAGTCGCAGCAGAGCGGCCGCGGCGTGGCGGACCAAGTGGAAGCGGCGCTCGCCCGGCTCTTCCCCAGCGCGCCGAAGCTCGTCAGCTCCAGCCGCACCGACACCGGCGTCCACGCGATGGGACTCGTCGCTCATTTCGAAATCCCGCCCGCCGAACTCCGGATGCCCGCCCGCCAGCTCGCGCTGGCGATCAATTCCGGCCTGCCGGATGACATCCGCGTGGTCGCCGCGACCCGCGCCACCGCGTCCTTCAACGCCCGCTTCGACGCCACCACCAAGCAATACCGCTACACCGTCTGGAACCACCCGGCGGCAAATCCCCTGCTCCGCCACCGCGCCTGGCACGTCGCGCCGCCGCTCGATCTCGCCGCGATGAAAGCCGCCGCCGCCCTCTTGGTCGGACGCCACGACTTCCGTTCCTTCACCGCCAAACGCGCCGGCCTGCTCGGCGATTCCACCCGCACCCTCACCCGCTGCGAAGTCAGCCGCCGCGGCTCCGAAATCACCATCCTCCTCGAAGGCGAAGGCTTCCTCTACAAGATGTGCCGCGGGATCGCCGGCTCGCTGGTGCAGGTCGGTCAGGGGAAATTCCCGCCGCAGGAAGTCAGCGTCATGCTCAACCACCGCGACCGCAGCAGCGCCGGAGTGAACGCCCCGGCCCACGGACTGGTGCTGTGGAAGGTAAGTTATTCCAAGAACAACAAACAATCCGGTAGCCGTATCCAACGCCCATGAAAGCCCTCGCACTCCTGATCACCCTCCTCGCACCACTTTCGGCCGCGCCCGAAAAGCCGAACTTCATCGTCATCAACATCGACGACCTCGGCTACGCGGACATCGGCCCCTACGGGTCGAACAACCGCACCCCGAACCTCGACCGGATGGCGAAGGAAGGCCGCAAGCTGACCAGCCACTACGCCGCCCCGCTCTGCACGCCGTCGCGCACCGCGCTGCTGACCGGCTGCTACCCGAAGCGCGCGCTGCCGATTCCCCACGTGCTCTTCCCCGCCGGTGCGCTCGGCTTGAACCCCGACGAAGTGACCCTCGCCGAGGTCCTCAAGGACGCCGGCTACGCCACCGCTTGCATCGGCAAATGGCACCTCGGCGACCAGGCGGCATTCCTGCCGACCAAGCAGGGCTTCGATTCCTACTACGGCATCCCCTACTCGAACGACATGGGCCCGGCCTCCGAAGGTTCGAAGAGCAACCCCGGCAAGCCGCTGCCCGCGCCGCCCAAAGCAGCCAAGCCCCAAGGCGACGACACCGGCCTCAAAGGCCACGGCCAGCCGCCGCTGCCCTTGATGGAAAACGACAAGGTCATCGGCCGCATCAAAGTCGACGACCAGTTCTCGATCACCCGCCACTACACGGAGCGCGCCGTGAAATTCCTCCGCGACCGGAAAGACCAACCCTTCTTCCTCTACCTGCCCCACACCGCGGTCCACTTCCCGCTCTACCCGTCCGACAAGTTCCGCGGCAAGTCCCCCAACGGCCTGCTCGGCGACTGGGCGGAGGAGGTCGACTGGAGCGTCGGCCAGGTGCTCGATGCCCTGCGCGAACTCGGCCTCGCGGAGAAGACCCTCGTCATTTTCACCAGCGACAACGGCGGCGCCCTGCCCCACGGCTCGAACAACACCCCGCTGCGCGGCACCAAGGGCGAGACCCTCGAAGGCGGCATCCGCGTGCCCACCCTCGCCTGGTGGCCGGGGAAAATCCCCGCCGGCACGAGCACCGACAACATCACCGCGAACATGGACGTCCTGCCGACCTTCGCCCGCCTGGCCGGCGCGAAAGTCCCGACCGACCGCAAGATCGACGGCGTCGATCTCTGGCCGGTCCTTGCCGGCGAAAGCAGCGCCAAGCCGCCGCGCGACCACTTCTTCTACTTCCGCGGCCTCGAGCTCGATGCCGTCCGCTCCGGCCCGTGGAAGCTGCATCTCGCCAGGAACAAGCAAGCCCCGCAGCTCTACCACCTCGGCAACGACATCGGCGAGTCGAAGGACCTCGCCAAGGAGCACCCGGAGGAAGTACGACGTTTGCAGGAGTTCGCCGCCACGATGAAGGACGACCTCGGCCTGGAGGGCAAGGGCCCCGGCTGCCGTCCGCCCGGCCGCGCGGAAAATCCGAAGCCCCTGATGAGCCCCGACGGCTCCGTCCGCGCCGACGCCACAGGCGAGGTGAAGCGGTTCCCTTGATTCGAAAAGGTCCCATCCGGACACGAAAAGGGGCCGCGCACTCACGCGGCCCCGATGAATTTCGTCATGAAATTGATTTCATCCCCGGCGATTGCTCGCCTTCGGATGCGGGTAACCTGACCCAAATCGCCGGTCTTGTCTTGTCCCAAGATGTGGGACAGGGGCACCCCCGGAGCCCGGCGCGGAAATCCACGCCCGGCTCCCGGCTCCAGCGCACCGTTGCGGCCGAACCGACATCGCCGTAGCCGAGGAATTACTAGAAATCTGATTTCGTGGACGCCCTATCCAAAAATTCAGAGGTCGGGGCAAATGGGTAGATCAACCCAGCGGGTGTTCCGACCGACGATCACCCCGCCTTGAATTTCGAGAAGTTTCGCCGATTTCGTTGTTCCCCATCTTCCTTCTTGAGATCAAAGGAAACGGAACCTCCGAAACCGGGAGATAAGGAATTCCCCAATTTCCTCAATCCCTCATCACGCCAAAAACCGCTCGATCGCCCCCGCCTGCGGAAGCTTCTTGCGCGCCATCTCGAGGTCGAGGTCGCCGTAATGTTCGATCGGGTTGCCGTGGGCGTTGAGCAGCGTGGTGTACCAGTTGCCGAGCGTCTTGTGGCCTTCCACGCCCAGGACGGGCAGGCGGATGTAGCGGCCGGCGATGTCCAGTTTGCAGTTGCGGCCGGACAGGATGACGAACGGGGATTCGAGTCCGATGCCGTGGTGGGTCTCCCCGTTCTCCGGGAAGTACATCACCATCGTGTTGTCGAACATCGTGCCGTCGCCTTCCGGAACTTGCTTGAGCTTCTCGACGATCGTCTTGATCTGGTTCACGTGACTGATCCGGATCTGCTCCCGGGTCTTCCACGCGGGAACGCCGCCAAATGCTTCGTCGTGGCCCAGCGGGTGGATGCCGACTCGATCGGTTTCGTTACCGGGCAAGCCGATGATCGGAGTTCCCAGGTCATCGATCGTGTAGGTGACCACGTTGGTGAGGCCCGCCTTCAAGGCCGCCACCATCACGTCCGTCATCGCCGCCTGCTTCTCGGGCGTGGTCGCATCCGGGCCGCCGTTCGCGTGGACGGGCGAGATCTCGGGAAGGAACCCGGCCAGTGAATCGGAAACCTTGATCAGCTTCTTGTTGCGCTCACGAATCGCCTCGATCGATTCGACCTGCATTTCCTGCCGCCGCTTCTCGTGGCCGGCGATGCCGCTCGCCGCGAGGCCTTCCTTGCCTTGCAGGAAAGAGAGCATGTCGTTGTCGGAATTCACCGCCTCGGGATTCAGCACCGACTTGAAGAGCTCGGCCCGCGCGGTTTCGGGATCGGCGTAGCAGTAGTTCCGGGTCTGCGGGGCGGGAGCGGAGTAGCCGGACACGATGCCGGTGCGGCCGTCGGCGAAGGACAGCTCGACGTGGCCGAAGGGCGAGGGAAAGAGCTTGGCGAGTTCGAAGTCGACCGTCGTGCGCTTGATCGCGCTCAGGGTGTTGCGGTTCGACTTGAAGCAGCCCATGACGGACGAGAACGAGAAGTGGACGTTCTCGCTCATCTTGGCGGAGAGACCCTGCAGGATCGTCAGGTTCTCCTTGTGGCCTTCGAGACCCTGCAACCAGAAGGGCAGCTCGTGCTTGTCGAGATCCGCCTCGACCGGCTGCTTCTGTTCATCGAGTTCCTTGTCCCGCTTCGAGAAGGTGGGCAGCGCCATTTCCAGCGGGCGCAGTCCGCTCGACTTGCGGATGAAGATGAAACGCTTCGGAAATCCCGTCGCCGCGCCGGCCGGGGCCGCGAACAACTGGTTGAACGATGGCGCCAGTGCCATGAAGCCCGTGCCGAGGGCCGACATTCTCAGGAAATCTCTTCTGCTATTCATGGCTCTGGTTCTCGAGGGGTTTGCGGTAGATGAAGGAATCGGAGGTGAGGAGCGAAACGATCACGGCATCGAAACTGCCGCCACTCTCCACGTAAGCCTGCTCGGCGTCGATCAGGGTTTTCGAGTCGGAAAGGAATTCATTCCGCCCCATGAAGAAGCGGAAGGCGTGCCGGATGATCGACTGCCGGACCCGCCGCGACTTGCCGAGGCGCCCGGCCAGGTCGATCGCGTCCTTCAGCTCGCCGTCCAGCGATGGGTCGCCGGTGCCGTCGAGGTGACCTGTCGAATCGACCGGCAGGGTCTGGAAAATATCGCGGCTGTCCTCGAGCAGCTCGGGCTTGTCCGGGCCCTTCTTGATCAGCTTGTCCGGATACTCGAGCGACTCCTCGAGCCGGAACCGGCCGAAGTCGTCGTAGCTTTCGAACACGTAGCCGAGAGGGTTCATCTTGTCGTGGCACTTCCAGCAATACTCCGTCTCGGTCGCGCCTGCCAGACGGGCGCGCAAGGTCCGGTCATGGTCTTCGGGGATCGCGGCATCCACGCTGATCGGCACGTCGGGGATGGTGCCGGCGAGCAGCTTCTCGCGGACCCACTTGCCGCGGTGGACGGGGTCCGTCTCGGTGTTCTTGGCGAACGCGATCAGCCAGGCGGGACTGGTGAGGATGCCCTTGCGGTTGGCGACTTTCGCCGGTTGCTGCGTCTCGTAGTCCCAGTCGTCCAAGCGGAAGTTGTAGAACTTCGAGACATGGTAGCCGGTCATGAAGTCGTAGCCGTAGCCGCGGTAGAGGTCGAAGGGCGCGGCCGCCTTCTGGTCCTTGTCGAGCCGCGCGGTGATGGTGGTCATCGACTTCTTGAAGAGCTGGATCGTGGTTCCCTGCCGGTTCCTCGCCGCGAGGTTGTCGGGATCGACGCCCCGCATCTTGACCTCTCTTAGGAACTCGCCGTGCTTGACCAGATCCTCGTCTTTGAAGGTCTTCCAATCGAGGTCCTTGAAGTAGTCATGAATGCGCCGGATCCGGTCGGCGGCGGCCTGCATGCGTTCGTTGTCGCCGTCGTGGTAAACGTAGAACTCTTCGGTGGTCAGGAGTTCCTCGAAGACATTCCGGTCGGCCTCGAGGAGGTGCTCGACCAGGCGGTCGGTCTCGTTGACCAGGCGTGCGGTCGCGTCCGGGAGCCGGTCGCCGCCGAAGCGCTTCTCGTCCTTGAAGATACTGAACGCCGCCGGGTAGCCGAAGAATTCGCGGAAGAAGCGCAGCTTGCGGATCGGGATGCCGGTCGTGTTGTCATGGTGGTTCTGGTCGGCCAGCACCGGATCGATGAGGTACCACTGGTCCCGTTTGGCGAGCATGCGGAGGATCTCGCGCCGGTAATCCTCGCGGGTGTTCAACCTGCCTTCCGCGGCGGCCTTCGCCAGCTCCGCGTCGGGGCTTTGGTCGGTCAGGGCGTAGGCGAGGGCGTAGCTGGCGTCGCGCGGCGACAGCATCCGGCGGCCGAACTCGTCCGGCTCGCCGCTGCCGAACTCGTTGCGGTACACGAACTCGCTCGAAAGGATGAAGGTCTGGATCAGCTTCTCGATGGCCTTCAGGCTGCCCAGCTTGCCCGCGTACGACTTGGCGAGGGCAAGATATTCCGCGGCTTCCGCGGCCGTCGGGCCGCGCTCCAGGATCTTGACGCTGAGTTGCTCGACCAGTTCCGCGAGGACTTGGTCCGACGGCGGCCCGGCGGCGATGCGCTCCTGCTCGAAGCCCTGCTTCCAGTCCGCCATGCACTTTTCAATGATCCCGTTGTAGAAGTCGCCCTGGCTCCGGTGCTGGCGGATCGAGGCGTGGAGGACTTCCAGCTCGCCATCTTCGAGCGGTTTGAGAACGACCGGCTTGATCTTCCGGCTCTCCTTTTCGACATGCTCGCGGAATTCGGGAAGGTAGTCGCGGAGCAAGGTCATGCGGCCTTGGATCGTCCGCTCGTGATCGCCGGCGTGGAACCAGGTCCGCTCGCACAATTTCCGGAACTCATTGTCGCCCAGCTTCGAGGTTTCGGGATCGAGGAGGAAAGGATAGACCGTCGCGTCTCCCTCCAGCGCCTTCAGCATGTTCAGGGCGACATGGATGGGAGCCTTCTTGTAGGTTTCGCCTGCCCCGAGTTTTTTCACCTCGTTGATCTCCACCGGAGCGAAGACCGGCAAAAGGGCGGCGTTCCCGCTGCCGTACATCTCTTCGCATAGCTGCGCGATCCGGGCTTCGAGGAACTCGCGGCGCCGGGCCAGCGTGGCCTGATGCTGGTCTTCCAGCGCCATGATCGCGTTGATCGCAGGGAGGTATTTGAGGTTCCGCCTCGCGAGAAATCCGGTGATGTATTCGGAAGTCTTCTGGGCATTCGTCAGCATGCTCGAGAGGTGGCCGCCGGTCAGGTCCTCGTTGGCGTAATAGCGGACTCCCGAGTTGTTCGGCAGCAGGAAGGGATTGGTGAGGCTCAGGTTCTGGATCCTGCTGCTGCCGAGCACCGGGATGTTTTTCCCGCCCACCCTCTCCATGCTGCGGTTCTCCAGCAGGCGCTGGAACTTGGCGCTGAAGATGAACTCGCTGATCAGCCAGCGGCGGTCGTGGGTGAACGCGGGCAGATCGCGATACTCGCCGGAGAAGAGCTTTTCGTGATCGATGTAGTTGCCGTATTCCGGCTTCTGGAGTTTTCCCTCGAGGGTCGATGCCTGGTGCAGGGCGAGGTCCCCCGCGACGAACGCGAGGATCGCCTTCCGCTCCGCCTCGTCCGGCTGCCGTTTGTCCTGCGGCGGCATGCGCTTGAAGTAGAGCTGCTCCTGCATCCGGTTCAGGAGGTCCAGGCGCTTGCCGGTATCAAGCCCCGCGAGGTCGTCCAGGCGCGTGTCGCCCTTCTGGCTGTCCTCGTCGTGGCAGTTGTAGCAGTAGCGGTCGAGCAACGCTTCGGCAGCCTCGGGAAGCTGGAAGGGATGGGACTCCGGGGTGGATTCGCCGAAGGCGGCGCCGGACCCCATCGCGACGATGGGGAGGAGCAGTCCGAGCGGAACCGCGGTCGATCGTTTGGGTCTCATCCGTGTCGGTCAGGGGAATGCATGGGCGAAGGGAAGCGCTCTTCAAAATCGCCCCGACGCTGCCGGAACGACCTGCGGTGCAGAGGCGGGCTGGAAAGCGTTTACCGCCGCCTATCCGGAATTCTTGCGACAAGTAGAAGCGTTATTCCGCCACCGGCGCCGGCCGCCGGCCCGCCCAGCGGATCCCTTCGAGGATGTGCCGCCGCACGAAGGGCGTCGCGAGCGAACGGAGATCGTGGCCGAACTCGGTGTAAAAAAAGCGGCCGCCCCCGGCCGGCTCGTGGGTCCACGCGATCGGGTGATCCTTGCCCATCGGCTTGCCGCCGCGCGTCTTGAAGTAGTCGCGCACCGGCTCGTAGGTGCTCTCATCCACCCGCAGCAGCACTTGGAATCCCGGCAGCCCGGTCACGGAGCGGTCGTGGTTGGTCCAGTCCGCCTCGATCTCGAATTCGGCCGGCTGGCCCTTCACCGCGGGGTGATCCTTCGCGGCGGGATCGACCGTCACCTTCGCCTTGGTGAAATCCGAATCGCTGTTGAAATCGCAGCCGCCCAGCTGGTTCATCCATGGCCATTTCGTCTGGCGGACCAGCGCCGCGTGGAGTCCCACGATGCCCTTCTTGCCGGTGGCGAACCACGCCTCCACCGCCTTCCGCTGCTCCTCCGGCAGCACCAGGTCCAGCTCGTTGGCATTGTTCAGCAGCAGCACGTCGTACGGGGCCAGCGCCTCCGGCTGGAGGTCCTTCCAATGCTCTGTCACATCGACCTCGAAGCCGTTTGAATGACCGAGCAGGACCAGCCAGCGGTTGATTTTCGGGATCTCGGGATGCCGGTAGTAGCCGGTGTTGGAATAGACCAGCACCTTCAGCGGGGCATCCGCCGCGGCAACCGGGGCCGCGGCGGCCGGCTCGTGGGCACCCAGCGGCAGGCAGCCGAGGAGAATCGTGGCAAAGGAGCGCAAAAGCAGTTTCATGGATGGCAAACGGGAATCGGGAAATCAAAGGCACGGCTCCCGTCAAAAGGAAGCTCCAACCCCGAACGGCCACGCCACGCCGCAGGACTCCTACACTCGGAAGAAATCAGGGATCAAAGACAGAAATTGGAGCGGGATGGATAGGATGGACGGGATGATTTGAGACCGAAGGACAAGGTTTCCCCTGATTTGAATCCTATCCATCCCATCCATCCTGGTCCCTTGATTGATTTTTTCCCTCAAACGACCCGGCACTCTCCCTAATGGAGGAGCCGGACGCCCGCCGTTTCATGCCGCTTTCCGTGACATGCCCGGCCAGAGATCCGCAAACGCCGCCGGATCATTCCGGCAAGGGCGGCGGGCTGAAGGTCACGCCTTTCCACTCCGCCAGGACCTTGAGGTAGAGATACGGATCCGGCCACGACGAGGAAGGCTCGATCACCGTGGTCTCCGGCCATTCGTTCCAGCTCGTGATCATGAGGTAGTCCGCGCCCGCATCGGTCACAGCGCGGAGGAAATCCCGGAACGTCTGGCCGTCGCGACGCGGCATCACGTAGGGATCGTCCCGGAAGTGCGAGTTGTCATGGCCGGGATGAACGGGCAGGAGCATTTTCTTGCCGGCGTCGTGCGCGAGCCGGGTGAGGTAGCGGTATTTCCCCACCAGATCCTCGTAACGGTGAGCGCGGAAATTCGAGAAGGTGCTGTAGAAGCCGAACGTATCGACGCCTGGCGTGGCGAGCCAATCGGCGGGGATGCGCTTCTCGCGATCCCGATCGCCGGCCCCCGCGGCCTTCGCGTCGTGCTCGATCTTGTCCACGATCCAATACACCGGACCCGCCGCGGCTTCGACATGCCGTCGCAAGCCCGGGAACTCCGCCGCGGTCAGGCCCGGCTCCGCGGCGACCTGATAGAGATAAATCACCGGCCGGCCATCGAGGCGAAGATAGGCGGGGTGATCCTTGTAGCGGAGCAAGCTGCGCACGAGCATGGCCTGATAGTTCTCCAGCGTGTCGTGGAACTGCGCGCGCTCGTCGAGCAGGGCGAACTTGAACCCGCGCTTGCCGATCGCAGCCACGATGCCTTGGTCGACGTTCCGGTCGAGCTGGTTGTGCGTGTCCCACCAGTCGACCAGGAAGGCATCGATGCCGGCGGTCTGGGCGAGCTGCACGTGCCAGTCGGCGACCTTCGGATCGGCGCTGTCGTAGAGACCGGCGAGCGGCCGCGCGGCGCTGTTCGGCGGCGGCTCACCCGGCTTTTGAGCCTTCTTCGCCAGCGCGTTGGTTTCGGACGAAGGATACGTCCAGTGCAGGAACGGCCGCTCCGGGTGCGCGCCGTTGTGATACCAGCAGTAGTAAGCCGCGAACACCAGCGGCCGTGCCGGCTTTGACGTTTCCGCCGCAGGCAGACGCAGCCACGGCACCAGCAACAGTGCGAGGGCGAGCAGACGATTCGGGAGCATGGTCATCGGGGCGGTTCAGGGCTTGCCAAGGGCGGCTGCAAGCAGCGGTTTCAGCCGCTCCGCATACACCGCATAGCCCGCCGGCGATAGGTGGATGCTGTCCGAAGTGAAGAGGCTCTTCTTGAGGGTGCCATCGCCATTCGCGAAGTCGTTCCACAGGTCGAGGACGGTCACCTTCGGATCGCTGCCAAGCTTCAACGCGTCGAGCGCGAGGTTGGTTTTCCGGATGTCCTCATGGAAGCGCACGCCGGGCCCGTGACAGGGCAGGATCTTCGCCACGATGATGGCGGCTTGCGGAAACTTTTCGCGCACGTTCGCCACCACCATCTGCACGCCCTTGGCCGCGGCTTCGACGCCGGTCTCGGGCGTGAAGAACATGTTGTTGTTGCCGATCATCACCAGGACGACCTTCGGCTGCAGCCCGTCCACGCCGCCATGATCCAGCCGCCACAGGACATTCTGCGTCTTGTCCCCGCCGATGCCGATGTTCACGGCCTGGTAGCGCGGAAAGTGCCGCCGCCACGATTCGCCCCACTGGATCGTGATGCTGTCGCCGACGAGCAGGACCTCCACCGGCCCGCGGTTCTGCTGCACGGTCTTCACATGCGCTTCGTGCAGCTTGAGCCACGAGTCGCCGCCGAAGTGGCCCGCGCTCGGCACCACGGGCCACAGGTGTGGCAGGTGCTGGTTGGATTCGCGTCCCGGACGACGGTCGTGCTCGGGCTTGCCCACGATGTAGGCGCGCTCTTCCGCGGTGAGCGGCCAGCCGCCCGGTTGAGGGTCCATGCGGCCTTCGTGGTAGGGCGCGTGGGGATACTCGAGGGCGCGCGCGGCCATCACGGCCGCCATTGCCAGCAAGGATTTGGACAGGAGTCGCATCGGCATTTCAGGGTTTGACGGGGCGGACGCGCCGCTTTTGTCAGGGATTCACGTTCCTCAACCGGCACCCTGGACGGAGCCGTCGGATTCAAGGATCGCGTCGACCGTCTTGCCATCCCTCCCGGTCACCCGCACCACGACTTGCAGCCGGCCGCGGGGCCACTTGCGGATTTCCACCGGCCCGCGGAAGGACTTGTAGCCGTGGCCGCGGACGAAATCGACCAGCTCGCGGCCATTCAGCACCATCACGTAGTCGCCCAGCGCCAGCTTGCCATCCGCCTGGCCCGTCTGCCGGTCCAGCTCGTCGATCCGGTTCGCCAGCCGGTCGTCGAGATGCGCTTCCAGGATGATCTCGCGGGCACTCGGCGGGCGCTTGAGCAGCCGCAGGGTGGAGACCTTCTCATCCTCCGGGATGTCCTTCTCCGCGATCAACCGCGGCTCCTCCGCCTGCGGCGTAACCAAGCCCTCGATCTCCGGCGGCTGCGCCACGGCGGCCCGCGAAAGGAACAGCAGCAGCAGCAGGGCGGGACGACAAAACAGGCTCATTGCAAACCGGTGCATCCCGGATTCATCCTCCCGACCGCCGGGCCAGGGAAAGTCAAAACACGCGCCATCCGGACACGAAAAGGGGCCGCACACTCATGCGGCCCCGATGAATTTCGTCATGAAATTATTTTCATCCCCGGCGATTGCTCGCCTTCGGATGTGAGTAACCTGACCCAAATCGGCGATCTTGTCTTGTCCCTAAGATGTGGGACAGGCGGCCTCCGGCCCAGAAACGCAAGGGAGCGCTGACTTTGGTCGGCTTGGATGGTCGGCTGAATCCCCGAAACCCAACCATCACCCCGCCCAATCCGAACCACGGAATACCGAGAATACACGGAAGAAAAAAGGCCTTCGAGTCCCGACCGACAATGCACCGGTCACAAGTAACCCACCACCCGGAATCTCTTCTCTTTCCGTGTATTTCGCGTCTTCCGTGGTTCCCCTCTTCATCTTCCACCCCAAGAAGATCCGCTCTGCCCGTTACCCACAAATCACCGTGGCGCGGTTCCATGTCCTGAAGGGTCAACAGGAGATAGCCCGGGGCAAGCAGCGCGCAGCCCGTCCGCCGCGCTGAAAGTGCGGGATGGGGCGGGTGGCACGGGACGTCTCATCTTACCGGCCCCCTCGCGCCCCTGCAGGGCGCCAAACTCCGGGCTCGTGGACCCGGGGCGGCGCAAAGCCTTGCCCCGGGCTATCTCATTGCGCCCCGTTGGGGCTTGAGCGAAAAGATGTGGGTAACGGGCAGACCCCACCTGCGCACCCCAACCCACCCCGCCGTCCTTCCGGATCAAGGCAATCGCCTCCTCCAGCACCGCATCGTCCGTATCGATCAGGTGCGACCGTTCCGGAAAGCGCTGCTCATGGACGTCCCCGATGTATTCGCGGAAAGCGGCGACGCGTTCCTCCTGCAGCCGGCGGTGTTCCGCGGCGAAATCGCGGTAAGCCTTGGCATGGCGCGGCAGGCGCTCGTCGTAGTCGCCCAGGATGTCGCAGGAGAAGAGAAACTGGGTGTCGCAGCCGCTCCCGGACCCGAGCGACATCAGGATCATCGACGTCTGCGAGCAAAGGAACGACGCGAGGCGGTGCGGGACGACCTCGATCTCCGCCGCGTAGGCCCCGGCGTTCTCGAGGTCCTTCATCTGCTGGTAAAGCCGGAGCGCCTCGTCGGGCGACTTGCCGATGGCCCGGTAGTTCGTCCAGGTGACGTGGCGCGGCACCATGCCGAGGTGGCCGACCACCGGGATGCGTTCGCGCGCCATCGCCTCGATGATGAACGGGCTGGCCGAGCAATAGACCGAGCTGGCCCCGAGTTCGAGCGCCCGGAACCCGACGCGGATCGCCTCTTCCGGCGAGGCCAGCCCGTGCGGCGTGGCGGCGGAGAGGAAGCTGTTAGGCGCCGCCGCAACCAGCTGCGGCAGCCGCGCCTGAGCCTCGGGACTGTCGAAGCTGCAGCTCATCAAATCCACCCCCGCCTCCTCGGCCGCCGCCGCCTCCTCCGGCGACTTCACGTGGATGTGAGTCAGGCAACGCGTACCCTTGAGCTGCCGGAGATCGTGAACGGTGTATTTCTTGCGCGGGCGGAGCATGGTAGAGAGCGGTGGTCGGGTTGAGCGGCTCGAAGAGCGCGAACGGGAACTCATTATGCAAGATCGGTGCGGGACGCAAACCAAGGAACCCCGGCAACGAACGGGCAACTCGGCCTGTCCCTCTCCCCTGTTTTTAGGATCCGACGGGTAGAACCGTCCGACATCCGTCCGTTGAGCGCTTGCGGCCAAGCAACACCCGGCTCCCGGCGTGTGTTGCCAAATGCCTTCGTTGATCACAAAAAAGGCGCGGCAGTATGGAACTGCCGCGCCGCTGGGACCGGGTGACCGCCGGAGCACTTTACGCCAATTCAGGGCGTCTCGCTGGCATTGACGCGGAGGAAGGTCCTGGAAACGGTCGGCACGGTTCCGGGAGCCCGGAAAGTGCGGTAGGTCCAACCACTTGAGAGCGCGGGTAGGCCCGCGGTGATGGCCGGAGTCACTTCGGTGACGGTGTTTGCGAAGACACTCAGGTCCAGGCTTCCCTCCACCCGGTAGTAGATGCCGTCGGTCAGCGCGGAAAGCTGGTCGCCTCCGTCATTCGCGAAGGTGGCTCCGTTGCGGACCGGAAGGGTCAGGGTCATGACCTGGTCAGCTCCGACCGTCGCGATCTTGCCGACGATCTTGCCGTCATTGGCACCCGAGAGCGGGTTTCCATCGAAGGCAAACTCATCGAGGTTGGTGAAGCCGTCGCCATCCGGATCGTCACCCTTGCCGTTTTCGAAGCCCGGAGTGCCGTCCAGGCCTTTGGAGGCCGCCCAGGCCGGGAAGGGGTCCGGTGTGAACAAGGTGAGAGTGCCTGTGGTTTCGTCGAAGGTGTAGATCTTCGAACCAACGGTCTTTCTCCACTGGTCGCCGCCGATGTCGCTGAAGCCGCTGCCTACCGTGAAGTTGGGGCCGTAGGCAGTGATCAGCGTGTCGACGTTCTCCAGAATCCAGGTGCCGGCATTGAGTCCGTCGGCGGCGGTGGTAGTGATGGAGAAATCGCCATCCAGCGTGACGGTGCCTGCACCCGTGATGCTGTTATTGATGCCGGAGGCTCCGAGAACGAAGCTGAGCTGTGCGTTGTCGGTGAGGGTGAGGGAACCCGCGTTGACGACGGTGCTTCCAGTATAAGTGTTGACGCCGGAAAGCGTCATGGCACCTGCCCCGTTCTTGGTCAGCGAGCCGCCACTGAGGGCAATGGCCCCGCCAACGATTGTCTCCCCCGTGCCCTCCACCGTCAGGTTGCGGCTGTTGGCACCATCACGGTCGATGGTGTTGATCGTGAGCGCCTCCCCGGAGTCGATGTTGTTGGTGAGCGTCACGGCTGCATTGTTGACGCGGAGGTTGCCGGTCAGCGTAATGCTGTTCGCGCCCGAGAAGGTGGGGGCGGAACCGAGATCGCCATTCATGACAACGCTGTTGCTGATCGAGCGGTCCGCGTTGAGCGCCTGGATGACGGCCGTGGCCGAGTTGAGGTTGAGGCTGCCGCTGGCAAGTCCGCCATTCGAACTGCTGTCGAGTTGCAGGGTGCCGCCGCCCGTGCCGATGGTGGTGGCGGCCGCCGAGCTGTTGCTCCCGGAAAGGATCAGGGTTCCTCCGGTGAGGGTTGTCGCACCGGTGTAGGTGTTGGCACCGCTGAGCTGCCAAGTGCCGGCGCCGGTCTTGGTAACCGCGACGACCCCTGCCGTGGCATTGTTCTGGATGATACCCTGGACGGTGTTGGTCCCGCCGGTGTAACTGCCGCCGAGGGTCAGCGTGCGGGTGCCGGTGACACCGGTGGTGGTGGGATTGAAGGTGGGATTCGTAAAGGTGAGCGCGCCAGTGCCGTCGTTCACGATACCGCCCGAGTTCGTCCCCGCGGGTGCATTTGCAGCGTTCGGTCCGATCTGGACTTGTTTGTCCGTGCTGGCGGTGCCGCCGGTGTAGAGGAGTGTGCCGTTCGAGCCGGCAGCGTTTCCAACACCCAACTGGAATGCCGGGCCGATCCCGAGCGGTTGAGGTATCGAGGAGTTCGCGATGGTGCCCACCGACAGGGTTCCGTTGGCAATGAGGGTATTACCCTCGTAGGTGTTGGTTCCCGAAAGGATCCATTTGCCAGTGCCGAACTTGCCGATCGCAAATTTGGGAGACCCGCTCGTGTCGCTGATGTTCCCGCTGAGGGTGTTGTCTCCCGAATTCGTGCCGCCGAAATACAGCACCCCGTAGTGACTGGTGAGATTATTCACCACTATGTCCTTCGTGAAGGTGATCGCGCCGGTGCCGTCGTTCTGGAAGATATTCACGGGGTTGGAACCACCTCCGTCCATTCCCTGCCGGTCCGTCGTTCCGAACATGGTGGCGGCGACGACGATCTGGCGGGTGTTGAAGGTGATGTCGGTACTTCCGGTATAGGTGATCAACTGGCGGTTCCCGTTCTTGGCGAAGGTGAAGTTGCCGCCGTCGCCAAGGCTGGCGAACCTGAAGTGTTCGTCACCGGAGGTGGACGGGGACAGAACGACATTGCCGGTGAAGGTGTTCGCGGTGTTGGTGAAGGCGAGGATGCCCTGGATGGCATTGGTGCCGCTGTTCGGGAGGAATAGGTTCCCGGAGCCGGAGAGGACACCGGTGAACTCGGCGGTGGAGTTTGATCCCGTCGCCGGGTTCAGCAGGGTCAGCGTCTGGCCGGCATTGACCGCGATGGCGTTCGCGTAGGTGATGCCACCGGTAGCGGTGATCTGGGAATTGCCGGTCACCGTGACGTTCGTATTCGTGCCGAAACTGGCGGCGTTGGTGATGCGCGCAAGGCCACCACTGATGAATGTGCCGCCCGTGTAGGTGTTGGCAGCTGATAACACCAGGATGCCCGACCCGCTGATGGTCAGGCGGCTGCCGCCATTGTCCAGAATGGGAGTGTTGATATTGAGAACATCGTTCGTGGCGATATTCGTGCGAACCACCAACTCGCCGCCGCTGGCGACCGTCTGGATGCCCGTGCCGCCGCTGATTGCGCCAACCACGTTCGCAGCGCCCCCCGAGCGGAGGATGCCGTTGACACTGAGGGTCTGGCCGCTGGCAAGCCGGAGGGAGGCACCGTTGCCATCCAGATTCAAGGTATTCAAGCTATCCGTTGTCTGTGCCGAGACGACGGTGCGGGGAGTGATCACCGTGCTGGCGGCGACGTTGCCGGTCGCTTGGTTCAAGGTCAGTGCGTTGCCAGAAATACTGACGATGAACGTATTGCCTGTGATGTTCGTTCCCGTGATGGCCTGGCCTTCTCTGAATGCGGTGCCATCGAGAACATTCAGAACCGTCACGGCATTCTGGGCTACTGCCGTGCTGTTGGCAGTCGCGGCGCTACTCCCGGTATATCTGGCGTCGATTGCGGCACCGATGGTGCCAAGTGTGGTTTGCGCGCCGGTGAGGGCGGCGTTGGCATTGGTATCCGTGCCATAAGTGACGGCACGCACACGGCCGGCGCCGGTGGCATCATAGCGGGCGTAGTTGCTGCCACCAAAAAACAGGCCGGGATCGTTCGATCCGGCAGCCAGCGGGACATTGGTCGTATCGGTGAAAACGATCTGGTTGCTGGAGGTGGTGTTGTTGACCAAGGTGAAATTGCCGGTGGCACCGGCCGGGCGGACCGCCAGGGACCCGAAAGTCAGGGTGGCGGGGGAAAGGCCATCGAATGCCGTGGAGGTGACCGTGGCGTCACCGGCGCTCAGGGTGAGCGCCCCCATGCCTTGGGTGCTGCCAGCGGCCTCGGCCACATTGAAGATGCCGGTTCCCGTGAAAGTCAGCGCGGTGCCCGTGGTGCCGTTCAAGCTGCCGGTGAGGCCATCGCCGACCCTCAGCGTGCCACCGTTGATGATGGTGGTCCCGGTGTAGGTGTTCACTCCCGTCAGCACCTGCGTTCCCGCGCCGGTCTTGCTGAGGGTCATCAAGGGCGAGGTGGAGCCGTCGGAGACAACACCCGAATAGGTGGCGGTGACGCCGGACTGCGGGTTCAGGATCAGGTTGGTGACGGTATTGTAGGCGGGAATCACCGTGGCGAGAGCCGTGCTCCCGCTGACGCCACCGAAGGCCGGCACCGTAACACCCGCGCCAAGCACGACCGTGCCCGTGCCACTGGTGGAGAGGGCGCTGTTCTGGAGGGCGAGGGCGTTGTCCAGTTGCAGCACGCCGCTGCTGACGGTAGTGGTGCCGGTGAAGGTGTTGGCGGCGGTCAACACGGTGGTGCCGCCACCCGCCTGGGTGAAGCCGCCGGCTCCCGTGATGGGGGCGGCGCTGAACTCCGTGCCCTGCGTGACGATGTCGCTCCGGTTGATGGCGAAGACCGCCCCCGACGCCACGGTGATGGGGCTGCTGGTGCTGAGCGTGCCGCTGGTGCCGCCACTGCCGAGCTGAAGGGTGCCGGCACTGACGGTGGTCGGGCCGGTGTAGGTATTTGCCAAATCAAGCACCAGGGTGCCGGTGCCAAGCTTGGTCAGGCCGATCACGCCGCCAAAGGCACCGGTGGAGTTGGCGAACGCGAAGGTTGGTGTGAAACTGCCGCCGGCATTGGTGGTGTCGATGCCGACGAAGGCCCCTGCCTGCAAACCTTGGGCAGCGGTGTTGGCAACGGAAATGTTGCCAAGAAGGGTATTCAGATTCGGGTCGGTAAAGCCACTCGTTCCCGAGGGATCCACATTCAAAGCCACAGTGGCGCCAGCCTTGGCATTGATGTTGGCTGCTGTCCACTCGGATGAGTTGCCATTGTAAAGCGCGGCCTCTCTGGCAACGGCCAGCGTTCCTCCGAGGACCGTCGTGGTGCCGGTATAGCTGTTGGCGGCGGACAAGGTGAGAGTGCCAAAATTGTCCTTGATGAGAGAGCCGCTTCCGGTGGTGATGCCGGTGGTCGAGACGGTCGTATTTCCGATACCACCCACGGTGAGGTTGAGATTGGTTCCCGTAATCCCGCCCGTAAGCGTGAGAGTCGTCGCCAGGGTATCCGAGTTGATACGGCTGGCAGCGCCCAACGTGATGGCACCTCCATAGGTGTTATTGCCACTGATTATGCGCAGGGCACCGGAGGCAGTGCTGCCTGTCCCGTGGAGAGAAGTGACAACTGTTGCAATACCCTCGCCGCTCAGCGAAAGCGCCTCGGCGCCGACGGTGATGTTGTTCTGGATTTGCAACACCGCGCCGGAGGCTACCGTGGTTCCGCCCGCCACCCCGCCCAGTGACGTGGCGTTCTGGATATTGAGCACCCCCGCGCTGACGGTGGTGAGGCCGGTGTAGGAGTTGGCGCCGGAGAGGGTGAGGAGGCCGGCGCCGCTCTTGGTGAGGGTGCGGGCACCTCCCGTTTCAGTGATGCCACCCGTGGAAAGGGTGATTGAGCCAGCGGCGGAAACGGCAAGGTTGTCGGCCAGAACAATCTGGGCGGAAATCACGTCAATCTGCGAGCCGGTCTCATTGATCTGGGCTCCGCTGCCACTGTTGTTGAAGGTCAGCGTGCCGCCGCCGCTGGCAGCCAGCGTGAACACGTGGGTGTTGTTGGAGTCGCCAACGTTGAGAGTGCCCGCAGTGCGGCCAGTGGTGTCGATGGTGACGGTACGGGCGGCGCTGATGTTGTTGTTGAGACCGATGACGTCACCCGCGACAGTGCCGGGCACCGTGGGGGTGGAGGACCAGCTGGCGGCGGTGCTCCAGTTGCCGGCGGCATCGACGTTCCAGTTGCCGTTGACGGCATGGAGGGAAGGCGCGGCGAGCAAGGCGGCGATGGCGGAGGCCAGCGGAAAGGACAGACGGGCAGTGGATAGGATGCGGAGTTTCATGGTGTGGATGGCGAAAAGTGAGAAGTGGATCGTGTCCGGGCTGCAAGGAGAAGCGAGGGATGGCTTACGGATGGAGTTTTCGAAATCGGGAGCCTCGGATGGGAACTCCCCAGCAATAACAGTGCAAATCGACGAAGTCCTCAGAGAAACTTCAAGATCGGAAAGCCGATCAGGGCGGCAGGCCGCGTCAAGAAGATTGTTGGTCATGTCGGCGCCGATTCAAAACGGGGCTTTGTGGCGGATCAAAACTAGACAGAATTGAACGCCAATTGACCGAGAATGGGGATCCATCGCCAGGCATCCAGCCGCCGTCCTGTCCCGTTGCCCTGCCTCCCCGGCGGCATCGGCTTTAACCCCTTGTATGCGCTTGCACGCCCTTTAGCCTGCCGCGATGCCTCGTTCGGCTTTCAAGCTGCTGATTCCTCTGACCTTCCTGATTCTGCTGCTGGGCGCGGTGTTGATGTCAGGCCCGCAAAAACCCGCTCATGGCGCGGGGAAAACGGCGGCGTCTGCTGCCGCTGACCTCGACCCATCCCGTTTCCTGATTCGACCCTTCCGTAAGAAGGACAACCAGACCGCCTTGGCATTGGATGGAGGCACCTTGCCCGTCGCGGGGGGCGAAGTGCCCAGTGTTGTCATCGGGAAAAACATCCTTCGGACCGTGCACCTCGCCTGGGTGCACGACTGGAGCCACGCCGATTGCAGGACCTCCTTTAAAAACCTACAGGCGGTCTATGCCTCAAAGGAGGGTGATTCCCTTCCTGCCTTGAGGATCTATTTGAACCCGGTCTTCTCCGATCCGGCGGGAGAGGCAATTCACCGCGCCCTGCTGCAGGTTTTCTTCCGCTCCGACAACCGCGACAACTACTTGGTCCTCGCCACCGAGATGAGCGCCGGCTCCCTCTCGCCCGACGCCGAGGCGATCCGAAAGCGGGTGGAAGAGATCGATCCCATCCTGATCGATGACTGGGACAGCCGCTTGGACTGGCTGGAGAACGACATCGAAAAGACATTCGCCACGGCAAGGATCCAGCAGGCCCGCAACACGGCTTTGCTTGGCCAACAGAGTCCGGCTCAGCTAAGTTCGATGCTTGCCACCCTGCCACCGCTGGCGGGCAGCCAGGAAATCATCGCCTTCGTGCAAGACGCGAACGCCAGGCAACTCGCATGGTTGGAAACGCAAGCCAAAGCCGACGCCGATGAGCCGCCGGGAACTCCGTCGGATTGATTCCGCACTTTACGGGTGACGACTACCGCGGCCCACCGAGGTGCCTGAGGAAGAAATCGACGCGGCGGCGCTGGCCGTAGCGTTCCTCGCCGGAGCCGTGATTGCGGCCGGTCATGGGGAGGAATTCGAAGTCCTTGTCCGCGGAGATCAGCGCGTTGACGACCTGATAAGTCGAGGCGGGATCGACGTTGGTGTCGACCTCTCCGACGGTGAGCAGCAACGCGCCCTTCAAGTTCTTGGCGTGGGTGACGTTCGAGTTGTCGGCGTACTCCGGGCCGACGGGCCAGTCCATCCACTGTTCGTTCCACCAGATCTTGTCCATCCGGTTGTCATGGCAGCCGCAGTCGGCGGCGGCGGCCTTGTAGAAATCGCCGTGGAAGAGCAGCGCGCCGAGCGCGTTCTGCCCGCCGGCCGAGCCGCCGAAGATGCCGACGCGGTCGAGGTCCATCTGCGGCCATTTCTTCGCGGCCTCCTTCAGCCAGGCGATGCGATCGGGGAGACCGGCGTCCTTCAGATTCTTGTAGCAGAAATGGTGGAACTCCCGGCTGCGGTTCGCGGTGCCCTTGCCATCGATCTGCACGACGACAAACCCGTGCACCGCGATCTCATGCTTCGGCACCATCCACGGCCGCCAGCTTTTCGGAACGAAGGAATCCTGCGGTCCGGCGTAGATGTTCTCGATCACCGGATACTTCTTCGCGGGGTCGAAGTCCGGCGGCAGGCAGACGATGCCGTGAATGTCGAACTTCCCGTCGCGGTCCTTTGCCGCGAAGGGCTCCGGCAATGGCCAGCCGGTGGCGCGCAGTTTCGAGTCATCGGCCTCCGCCAGCTTGGCAACGAGCTTGCCGTCGTCCCAGCGCCGCAGCTCGGTGACGGGGGCATGGTTCACCCGCGACCAACGGCAAGTGTAGTAGTTCCCGCCGGGCGACATTTCGAAGGCGTCGTGGGTGCCGTCCGACTCGGTGAGCGGCACCAGCTTGCCGGTATCGAGCGAGACCCGGGCGTAGTGGATGAAGTAGGGGTCCTGCTTCTTGTAGCAGCCGGAGATTTGCAGCAGCACCTCGCGCTTCGCCTCGTCGACCTTCACCACATCGCGGACGACCCATTCGCCCTTGGTGAGCTGGCGCTTCACTTTGCCGTCGCGGCCGTCGAGCAGGTAGAGGTGCTTCCAGCCGTCGCGCTCGGAGATCCACAGGATTTCCTCGCCGTCGTTCAGGTCCTGGCGGAAGGAGTAGCCGTAGACGAACACGAAGGTGTCGCTCTCCTCGCGGACCAGCACCCGCTGCGTGCGAGCGGCGCTGTCGATCTCGATGACGTTGTACTTGCCGAAGCCGCGCTCGATGTATTCGAAGGTCAGCCGCTTCGAATCGCCGCGCCAGGCGAGCTTGTTGCATTCGAACGGATCCGCGATGAGGTCCGGATCGGCGGGAATCGGTTCACCGGTGCTGGTGAAAAAGACCCACGGCGCGCGGGTATCGATCGCGTCGCCCGGCTTCGGGTAGCGCTGGTTGAAATACTTCGGCTGGAGCTGGTCCTTCGGCGCGGACTCGATGTAGTGCACGATCCTTTCCTCCACGTCCTTCGTCTTCCACATCGCGAAGCGCGAGGAGTCCGGGGCCCACACCGGCTCGCCGCCGAAGCTGCCCGCGTCATCGCCCTTCGCGAGTTCGCGCTCCTTTTGGTCCTTGGTGTCTTTCAAGATCACCACGCCCTCGCGCAGCACGACCTCCCAGCGGTCGTCGGGGGATTTCCACGAGACGTGCTGACGGGGGCCATCGGGGCGGCGGTCACGTCGCCGCCGTTCGTCCGGGCGCGGCGCGGGGGCCGGGGGTTCGGCCTCGGTCAGCTTCCCGTTCTCCGCTTTTCGCCAACCTTCCCCGGTCTTGAGATGGACCCCGCCCTTTTCTCCGGCCCGGAATTCCTGGAAGCCGGGGATCCCCTCGACCGCCGCCACTGCCGGACCGCGGGCGGGATCGATCTTCATCAGCCGCTTTCCCTCCGCCGTGTCGATACCGAACAACAGCAGCGAATCGTCCGGCGCCCACGACAGCTTCGGCGCCTCGTTGAGCACCGGAGTCCGGGCCACGCCGAACCAGCGGCCGGTCAGCTTTTCAAATGACTGGAGATTCCCGTGTTCCGCGTGGGCGGTCAGCAGGGTGAGGCAGGCAAGGAGGACTGGACGGGGATTCATGGGCAATCTAGGAAGCGTGAACGATGAAAGCGGAAGCATCCCTTCATGAACTCCGGATCTTGTCCATGAAGTGGCTGAAACTCCAGCGACGGATCATGAAATGGCCGGTTCCGCCAAGGTTATCGGGCGGGCTGGAACTAGCGGAAGCCTCGCGGCCGGGCGGGAGCGGGCTGGCATCGGGGGCCAACCGATTCATTCACAATGTCCACACACCGCCCGGGAAATCGGATCGCTCACGAAATTCCCTGTTGCCGGTCCATTTGCTTGCGGGTAGGAGTCCCGCTGTAGATGAACTCGATTATCCTAAAAACCCTAGCTGCGGCATCGCTCGTGGCCGCCGCCCAAGCCCAGGTGCATGTCCTCGGTGCCGTATGGAAAGAAAGGGGCCTCAGCGCCCCGGCCGGCACGATCGTCCTGAATCCGGGGACAATTGCCGCCACCCGCGGCTACATGATTTTCGACCCTAGCATTCTGACTGCCGCTCCCGGACCCGGAACGCTGATCCAATATCGCGATGCCCGCTCCGGGGGTGTGATCCAGCGCACTTATACGATCAACAGCGGCTTCCGCGCGTTCAGCGGCGACATCATCGCCGGTGACTCCGGCGGCCGGCGGATCTACGGCCAAATCCACGCGCCGATGACCATCGCCAACGTGCCCAATGCCACGTTGCCCTACTCCGGCAGTGCCTTGCCGACCGGCTACCCCAGCAAGCTCCGCTTTGACGACACGGTTTTCCAGGTCGGCACCGCCACGCCGCTTACAGGCCCGCAGATCGTCGATCTCGGTGCCACGCTCGCCCGTTCCGTGATCAGCGGCAGCGCTTCCAGCGTCAATGTCGAGGCCACGTCGATCGCCGGAGCCACGGCTGAGCTCACCGCCCGCTTGGAAAAAGCCGGCTTCACCCGCGCCGCCGTCGTGCCGGTAATCACGACCGGTCTTCCCGCCACGATCGAGCTCCAGGACGGCCAGTCCCGAGTGTTGAGCGTGACCGTTGGGCCGGACGCCTACCCTGCCCCGATCTACAAGTGGTTCCGCAACGACGTCCAGGTTTCCACCGCCCCGACCTTCACCGTTACGGGAGCCGACGCGGCGACCGGACCCGGGACCTACCGGGTGGAGGTCAGCAGCTCGGCGGGAACCGCCACCAGCACCACCACGGTGACCTCGGTCGCTTACACGTTCGCGACGAACCTCCCGCCCACCCTCTCAATCCAAGGTGCCAGTTCCGCGGTGCTCAGCGTCGTGCTCAGCCCCGAGCCGATTCCCGCGCCGATCCCTCAACCGACCTACCAGTGGTTTAAAAACAACGTCGCGATCACTGCGGCGAACGGCGGCACCACGGCCACCCTGCTCATCATCGGGGGTGAAGCCATCACCGGAGCGGGTACTTACCGGGTTCAAGTCACCAACGGCTCGGGCGTCGTCTCGGTCAGCGGCAACAGCGTGGTCTCCGTGCCTCTTGCGGGCACCGCCTTCGTCTTCACCACGAACACGCCGCGCACCGCCAAGCCGCTCTTCACCACCACCGTGAACCTCTCGCCGGTTGTCAACACCGCCTCCCCGAGCACCGCCACCTCCACCCGCCAGTGGTTCAAGGCCCCGCTCGACAATCCGACCGCCTTCGCGCCCATCCCTGCGGGCGACGGTGGCACCACCCTCATCTTGGCCGTCAGCGGTGACAATGCCAACGTCAAGGGCCCCGGGGTTTACCGCCTCGTGGTGACCAGCACCGTGGCACCGATCACCACCATCACCTCGATCGATACCGTGGTCACCACGGGTCCCTGAGTTGACGGACATTCCTCGCGAATCCAACACATCCCGCCAAGCGTCGCCGCTTGGCGGGATTTTTGTCCCATGAAATACTCTCGTCCAGTGATCACCGGGTCGATCTTGACCGTGGCGGCCCTCGTCCTGCTGCTTGTTTCCAAAGCAGGCCGGGATCGCACTGGCGAAAGCGGATCATCGGACTCGGCTTCCATCTCGACCGGTGCCAACGCGAGCGCCCTGCCTCCGAAAGACGCCGGGTATTCACGGGCGGAACGGACGAAGGGGCCTTCCGAATCCCCGGACGCCAAGTCCTTGAAACTTCTCTGGGCCCGCGGCCGCAGCCAGGAACTGCTGGTTGCCCTCGACCAGTTGTCGCAGCGCGCCGATGCCGATGACTGGCGCTCGGTCGCCGATGTGCTGGTGGAACAGGCATCCCAGGACGGCCGCCACGAAATCGCCGGATACCTCCTTGCCACCGGCCACGGTGCGCCGAACGGAATCCGGCTGGCCATCTACGCGGCCGCCTTGGAAAACCCCGACGAAGGAGTCCAAGCCAGTGCAAAATTCGAACTGCTCAACCTCACCGGCCGGGATTTCAGTTCCCGGGCCGATGCCGACGCGTGGATCGCCTCGCATCCCGAGGCCTCCCGCGACGAGGAGGAGATGCTCGAAGAGTGATTTCCCGCGCCACCCGAAGTCCGTTCAATAGGTCGGCAGCGATTCCTGCTGCTGCTGGTCCCCGCCGTCCCAGGTGCGGCCGTGCGCCTTGTTTTCCAGCCCGGTTCCGAGCTGGCGCATGTCCCGTCCGAAGCCGATAGCGGTGTTGCAAGAGCTGAGGGAAACGACGGCGGCGAGCGCCAGGAAAGCAAACAGCTTCTTCATGGGGAAACGTGTTACCGCGATTTTTCCGGGATGCAATCGTCTAATTTCCCTTAAACACTTTCCGGAGGTTCACGATCTCCTCCCGGATCTCGAAAATCGAATCCCGCAGCGCCTCGAGGGCTCGCGTGTGATCGCCGTCGTCGGCCACCCCGATCAATTCCGAGCACGCCGACAAGGCGTCATTCTGCCAACCCAGGCAGCGCTTCAGCATGGCCAGTACATAACCGGTCTCCCGCTCGTAGTCGCCGTTGAGCGCGCCGGCGAGCTTCCCCGCCACCTGCATCAGCGCTCCGTTGAGCGCCGCCGCCGCCGGATGCTCGCCGCCGGCGCGGGTCAGGTCGATCCCCCGGAGCACCACCTCGTGGGCCTTGGACTGCAAGGGATGCTGGCGGAACTGCGCCTCATCGAGCTCCCAGTCTTCTTCCTCGTCGCCATCATTGAGCTGCCAAGGAGTTTCGGCCGATTCGGGAGCCTCGCTTTCCTCGGCAAGTGCTTCTAACAGACCGTCCCAGCCCATCGCAAAGGCCTCCTTCCGCTCGGCGTCCGGATCGTCGAGATATTTCTCCAGCACCTCCTGATACGCATCCGCCAGCCGGTCGGATTCCTTCAGCCGCTCCTCCCACTGAAACTCGTCTTCCTCCTCGCCGCTATCGATCCGCCGGTCACCGGCCGGCTCGATCCGCCGGACCAGCGCGTTCATGAAATCCCGCATCGCGTGCATGTTGGCCAGCTTCTGGGCCTCCTCCGCGTCCTCGTCCATCTCCCAGACCCGCTCGGACAGCTCGAGCTCGAAGTCGCAGGTCTCGATCACCACCCGCCCGTTCTTCTCGCTGAACCACTCGAGATAGAGCGTGTTTTTCCAGCAAAACGGGACGTCCTGACCGGCGGCACACAGCGCGGTGAACTCCTCGTCGGAAACCAATGGCACCTTGTTCTTCCGCGAAGCCGTCATGTCCCCGACCACCCCGCGCTGCATCGGTGCGAGGTCGGCACCGGCCTGCGGCTTCGGGGCCGGATTACGGAAAGTCAGCCGCGTCCCGGCCAAGTCGCGCCAGCAATCACCATTCAGCTCAAGGACCAGCGGCTGCTCACGGCCAAGCACCCACAGGCGGCCGGAGGTTTTGCCCTCGACCGTGTTGTCGATCTCGCCGCGAATCACGGCCTCGTCGATTCTCCAAGCCACTTCCCGTACATTCAGACCTCCGGCCCTATCCCGTCAATACCCTTGGCACTCGGGAAAGTTTAACTTCTTGAAGCATTTAGGGTCTGGGCTAACCTCCGCCCGCAATCCCATGCTAGCTACCTTCATCAGCGACGCCCTTTTCGTCACGTTTCTCGTTATCGTGGTCCTCCTGATCTTCAATCTGATGATCTTCGTCCACGAGCTCGGGCACTTCTGGGCCGCGAAATGGCGCGGGCTCAAGATCGACCGCTTCCAAATCTGGTTCGGAAAACCGATCTGGAGCAAGACCATCAACGGCGTGCAATACGGCCTCGGCTGGATCCCCGCCGGCGGCTTCGTCGCCCTGCCCCAGATGGCCCCGATGGAAGCGATCGAAGGCGGAAATCTTGAACGCGATCCGCTGCCGCCGATCACCCCGCTCGACAAGATCATCGTCGCCTTCGCCGGTCCGCTGTTCTCCTTCCTGCTCGCGCTGACCGCCGCGATCGGCGTGGCCACCTTCGGCAAGCCGGCCGACATCATGCCGACCACCTCCGTCGGCTGGGTCGAGCCAGGCAGCCCGGGCGAAAACGCCGGCTTCCAGCGCGGCGACAAGATCACGGCCATCAACGGAGTCCCGGTCAGCGTCTGGGACGGCACGCTGGACAGCATCCAGCTCAACATCGTCACCAGCCGGGGCCAGCAGATCGATTTCACCGTGGACCGCCCGGGCGAAGGCAGCAAAACGCTCCGCTCCGAATTCAAGATTCCCGAAACCCAATGGTGGCAGCGCCGCGCGGTCCGCCAGGTGGGGATCGAACCGATGAGCAAGGGACCCGTCATCATCGGCGGATTCATCGGCAAAAATGCTCCCGCCGAGCGCGCAGGACTCAAGGCCGGCGACATCGTGACATCGCTCAACGGCGAAGAAATCTACTCCCGCAGCCAAATGCTCCACGGTGTCAAAGCAGCCGGGGTGAAGCCGCTGGAGATCGGTTACAAGCGGGACGGACAGCCGGGCATGGTGACGGTCACTCCGGTTTTCCCGATTTCACCCGTGGAAGATCCGCCACGGGCGATGCTCGGGACCTTCTTCACCCAGGAGTTCGAGGAAAACCGGGCGATCATCAAGCCCAGCATCGGCAAGCAGATCAAGGACACCACGAAGATGATGTGGATCACGATCACCAGCGTGGTATCGCCCGACTCCAGCATCGGAATTCAGCATCTCAGCGGACCGGTCGGTATTGGCAAGCTGCAGTATTTCCAGCTCCAGATGGACTACCCGATCCTGCGGATCATGAGTTTCCTGGTGCTGCTCAATATCAACCTGGCGATCCTCAACATGCTGCCCTTCCCGGTGCTCGACGGCGGCCACATCGTCCTCGCGACCATGGAATGGATCGCCAAGCGCCCGGTCCGGGTGAAGCTGCTGGAGGTCATCCAGATGGGCTTCGTGTTCCTGCTCTTCGGAATCATGCTCTATGTCAGCTCGAAGGATCTCTTCGATGACTTCGGCCACGGCGGAGGCAACGACAAGCCCCCGGAATACGTGTTCCCTGAGAACTGAGCGGAGCTCGTTGGACTGCGGCAGCCCGCTGCCGCTCTGTTGCCACAGCCTGCTGTGGAGTCAATCACTCGCCAGCCCGCTCTGCCCGTTACCCGCAAATCACCGTGGCGCGGTTCCATGTCCTGAAGGGACAACATGAGATAGCCCGGGGCAAGCAGCGCGCAGCCCCGGGACGGGGCGCAGCCTGTCCGCCGCGCTGAAAGTGCGGGATGGGGCGGGTAGCACGGGAGGTCTCATCTTACCAGCCCCCTCGCGCCCCTACAGGGCGCCAAACTCCGGACTCATGACCCGGGGCGGCGCAAAGCCTTGCCCCGGGCTATCTCATTGTGCCCCGTTGGGGCTTGAGCGAAAAGTTGTGGGAACGGGCAGAGCCCGCTGCCGCTCAGTTGCCATAGCCTGCTGTGGAGTCAATCACCCGCCAGCAGGCTGGCGGAGGGAAAGCGGCAGAGCAGGCTGCCGCACTCCTATCCCCGCGCCTGCCGCAGCGCTTCGTAAAGCGTGATGGCCACCGCCGTTGACAGGTTCAAGCTCCGGGTCCCGCCTTCGATCATCGGGATCCGGACCGCCTGCTCGCCGGCCTCCCGCACCATTGCTTCCGGCAGGCCTTTCGTCTCGCAGCCGAAGACGAGGTAGTCGCCGTCCTTGAACTCCGCGTCCCAATGCGCGGTGGTGGCTTTCGTGCTCAGCAACCAGAAGCGCGCCGCCGGGTCGGCCGCCGCTTGGAGCTCGGCGAAGCTGTCCCACATCCGCAGGTCGACGTCCTGCCAGTAGTCGAGCCCGGCCCGTTTGACCTGCTTGTCATCGAGCGAAAATCCCAGCGGCCGCACCAGATGCAGCCGCGCGCCCGTGGCCAGCGCCAGCCGGCCGGCTGATCCGGTATTGTGCGGGATCTCGGGGTGGACGAGGACGAGGTGAAACATGGTGTTAGAAGCCGAGTTCCTTCAGCACCCGCTCGGCGCGGTAGATTTTCCGCAGCGCTTCGAGGATGCCTCCCGGATGCACCGAGACCGCACGGCCCTGGGTTTCGGTGTAGGCGAAGTCGGACACCAGGCCCGGCGCGTTGGTGTCGAAGATCAGCCCGACCAGCTCGCCCTGGCGGTTGACGACCGGGCTGCCGGAATTCCCGCCGGTGATGTCGTTGGTGCTGACGAAATTCAGCGGCACCTTCGGATCAAGCCCGCCGGTGCGGGCCTGCCACTCTTCGGAGAGATCGAAGGGCGGCACTCCGCCCTGCGCTTCATGCCGCTGCTGAAGGCCCGCGAAATCGGTCGTTGCCGGCACCGCCACCCGGTCATGGTAGCCCTTCACCACGCCATGGGACAATCGCAGGGTGAAGGTCGCGTCGGGGTAAGTGGTATCCCCTTCCAACGCGAAGCGCGCCCGCGAAATTTCCTGGTGCGCCTGCGCGATCACCTCGTCGAGCGCCTCCGCTTTCGCCCGCAGCTCGCGCGCTTCGGCATCGACCAAACGTGCCAGCGCGATCAGCGGGTCGGCCGACTCGGCAACCGCCGACTTGCCACCTTCGTAGAGCTTCCGGCGCGTCGCGACGTCGTGCAGGCCGGTGCCGTCGATCAACTCCGCGGCCCGCTCGATCGGTGACTTCCCGGCGAGGATCTTGACCACCGTCGGATCCTCCGCACCGAGCTTGGCACACAGGAAGGCGAGCGAGTTTTCCAGCCGCAGGAGTTCGAGGTCCTTGTAAACCGGCTCGTCCGAGAACAAGTCGAGCTCGAGCGAGACGCGGGACGATTCCTGGTAGCCGCGCAGCCGTTCGCCGTCCGGCTTGGCGGCCTCGTCGCCGGCCCGCAGCAAAGTCCGCGCGATCCCGAACATGCCGGTGCCGAAGCCTTCGCCCCCTTCCAGCATCCGGAGCCGCATCGCGAACTCGCGTTCCTTTGCTTCGGCTTCCGCGATCCGGTCGAAGGCGGCATCGGCCTCCTTCCACTCGGCCTTGGCGCGAAACGCCGCTCGCAACTTCGCCTCGTCCGCCGCCTGGTGCTTCATGAGCCCGGGATCCAGCAACCCGTTGAGCCGCGCCTGGATCGCCTTGCGGCCGTTCTGGGTGCCGATGATCGCACCCTTCGCCCGCCGCGCGTTCTCGCGGTCGCGGTCGCTCCAGGCGCGGAGCATCGTCTCGTTGCGGAAAATCTGCTCCAGCCGGTGGGGAAAGCCGTCGTCGCGGATCGCTTCAAGCTGGGCCAGCGTCACCGAGCGGTTGGTCCGCCCCGGGTGCCCGGAAGTGAAGACCAGCTCGCCCTCCGCCGCTCCCGCCGCCTTCCATTTCAAGAAGTGCGGGGTCTTCGCCGGCTGGCCGTTTTCGTAGGCGCGGAAGAAGGCGAAATCGAGGCAGTAGCGCGGGAACTCGAAGTTGTCGGGATCGCCGCCGAAGGCCGCCGCCTGGGCGTCGGGCGCGAACACCAGCCGGACGTCGGTGTAGCGCTGGTAGCGGTAAAGGTGGTAGGCCCCGCCTTGGAACAGGGTCACCACGTCGCTGCGCAGGCCGGTCGCGTCCTGCGACTCCTTTTCAATCGCGGCGATCACCGCGCGACGGGCCGCCGCGGCGTCCTCCGGCGACTGGTCCGGCGTGACCGCGGCATTCACCCGGGCGGTCACATCCTCAATGCCCATCAGCACGTTCAGCTCGAGGTCCGGACACTTCAGTTCTTCTGCCGCCTCCTTCGCGTAAAAGCCTTCCTTCAAAAGATCGCGCTCCGGCGTGCTGAGCTTCTCGATCATCCCCGACCCGACGTGATGGTTGGTCAGGAGCAGTCCGTTGGCGGAGACGAAGGATCCCGAGCCGCCGCTGCCCAGGCGGACCGATGATTTCTGCAAATGCCCGAGCCACTCCGGCGTGATCTCGAAGCCGTGTTTTTCTTTTAACTGCCGGACCGGCGGCTTGTTGAAAAGCCACATTCCTTCGTCCGCAGGGGCGGCAAGGGCGGCGGCGAAAAGAAGTCCGGCAACACGAAGGGGACGCATGGCGGGGGACGATAGGGAAAGCACCGCAACGCGCAATCCCTCGCAGGGCCCCTCCTCCCGCGAGATTGACAGAATATGCGGAGTCCGCATGCTGGCGGGTGATGAGCAGTTTCGGCATCCGTCCGCGCTTTACCCAGACGCTTGACCTGGGCTTGGAAGAGGCCCAAGCGCGGCTGGCGCGCGCGGTGGAGGAGGGCTCGGATCGCTGCGAAATGAAGGTCTTCCCCGGCTTCATCTGCCTGCGCATCCCGGAACAGGACCGCCACTTCTGGTCGCCGCGCTTGAATCTGGGCCTGGAGACGACCGAGGAGGGAAAGACGCGGATCGAGGGCATCTACGGGCCGAACGCCAACGTCTGGGGCCTCTTCCTTTACGGCTACCTGCTCGTCGGAACCTTCGGCCTGTTTGCCGGGGTCTTCGGCTTCGCCCAGTGCCTGATCGGCCAGCGCCCATGGGCGCTGTGGATTTTCGGCGCGATGCTGGCAATCGGCATCGGCCTCTACGTCGTCGCCCAGTTCGGCCAGAAACTCGGCGCGCTCCAGACCTTCCGCCTCCACCAGATCTACGAGGCCGCCATGGGCCGGACGGTGGAGATTCACTGAGGCGATCGCCTAGCGCGACCTCGGCGCGCGTCCATGCGGCGTCAGTGCGACGTTCTCCGCCGGGAGCTCGGCCCCGCCCGCGATCCAGGCTCTCAGGACCCCGACTTCCCGCGGCGTGAGGGCGTGGCCGGTCGGCGGCATCGCGCCGATCTCGCTGTCGGACATCGTGACCACTTGGAAGAAGCGGCTCTGTTCCGGTGCGCCGGGCACGATGATCTTGCCCGGTCCGGTCAGCGCGGCAAGATCCTGCGAGCTGGCGAACGACGGCATCCCGGCAAGGCGCCGCGACCCGTGGCAATGCACGCAGCTCGCCTCGAGCACCGTGCGGGCTTGCCCGAAGCCGGACGCAGCCGACCCGCCGTCTGGCGCGTTGACGCAGCCCGCGAGCAGCAAGAGGACGATCCCCGCGAAAGGAAAAAGGACCGTGCCGGCGCTGGATTTCATGGCGGAAGTCTCATGCCGCGGCCCGCGGGCGGGAAGCACGAAAGCAGGACCGGACTTTCACTTCTGGGCAGGCGCCGGGAAGCGGCCCGCCCGGCGGCACCTATCAGTGATCCGGCGGGCGGGGCTTGGGCGGGACCGTCGCGAGGATCTGCTCGAAGTCCCAGATCTTGATCGAGCCGTCATCGGAACCGGTGAGGAGGCGCTTGCCATCCGGGCTGAAGGAAATGGCCTCGACGCTTTGCGCATGACCCGCGCGGGTGCGCACCTTCCGGCGGAGTGCGCCGGTCGCGGCGTCCCGGATGCGGATGGCCTGGTCGAGGCTGCCGGTGGCGATCCATTGGCCATCCGGGCTGTAGGCCGCGCAGTGCACGTAGTCATTGAAACGGCCGTGGATGCCGATGCCGGCGCTCAAGGTGTAAACGGCTTCGCGGATGCACGATGGCAGGCCGAGGAAGCGGGTGCGCTTGCCGGTGCCGAGATCCCAAATCGACTGGACGGGTTCGTAGGGACAGGCGGTGTAGAGAAACCTCCCGTCAGGTGAAACGGCCAGATATTCGGGTTCTTGCCGATGTCGCAGCGTTTGGACGGGAGATCCATCGGTGGCATCGAAAAGGCCGACGGTTCTGTCATTGCAGCTGATCGCGACGGCGTCCCGTCCGGGCACGACCACACACTGTTGCAAGTCTCCACCGAAGTCTTCCAGCCGGGCGATTTCCTTGCCAGTAGCGCTCTCCCAGATCGCGGCCGTCTTGTCCCATGATACGGAAACGATCCGGGTCCCATCCGGGCTGAAGACGGCGTCCGGGACATAAGAAGTGTGGGCCGGGATGGTGAGCCGGGTCTTGCCAGTGGAAATGTCCCAGACCTTCACGGAGCCGTCCCGCCCGCTGCAAAGGGCCCGCTTGCCGTCCGGGGCGAACGCGCAGGACAAGGGGGGCTGGTCTCGCGGATAGTCCTCGTAGGTGGCCAGGATTTCGCCCGACCGGGAGTCCCGGATGGTGACCGGGTAATAGTCCGAGAGGGAAATGAAGCTCTGCCCGTCCGGGCTGAAGGATGCATCCTCGATGCCGAAATCCAATTCCTTGGGCCGCACGGTGAGGAGAGGCTCCACGTAGCCCTCCAGCCGGTCGAGTTCCGCGAGTCGTGCCTGGTCGGCGAGAATCATGTCATGTTCATCGCGTGGGAGGACATCGCGTCGGGTGTCCCAAACCTTGAGCGAGAGGTCCTCGGAGCCTGAGACGACCTTCGATCCATCGGGAAAGAAGGCCGCGCGAGTGACATCATGGAGGTGGCCCCGGTAAGTCCGGATCAGCGTTCCCGTGCCGGTGCTCCACAGTTTCAGCGTGTAGTCCTCCGAGCACGAGGCCAGCGCCGACCCATCCGGGCTGAATTCGAGGGAGGTCAGGCTTTCGGTGTGGCCTTCCAGGGTGCGGAGGGTTTTCCCGGAGGAGGCATCGACGAGCAGGATGGTGGTGGAATGGATGCTGTAGGACTCCGTGTCATCATAGGTGGCGGCGGCGATGATCCGTCCGTCGGGCGAGATCGCGACGGGCCGGTGGAAGCGGCAGCCGATGTTCTCGAACGAACGAAGTTCCTTGCCCTTGGCCGTGTCCCAAAGCGTGACCGATCCCGCCTGGTCGACGCTCAGGGCGCGCGAGGCCGCGCTGGCGAAGGCGCAAACCTTGGGCATCACCTGCTTCTTACTGCTCCAGATCACCTTGCCGGTTTCCAAGTTCCTGAACGTCACCTTGTCGGACTGATAGACGCAAAACGCCGTCTTGAGGTCCGCGGAGAAGGCGCAGTCATACATCCAGTCCTCGCTGGGGAGGCTTTTCAGGAGAACTCCGGTCGAGGTCTGCCAGAAGGCGATCTTACCGTCGGCGGAGGCGGCCGCGATGGTGGACCCGTCGGGCGAGAAGGCGCAGGCGGTGTAGTGCCGGAAGAGGTTCGGAAGCTCGAGCGAACGGAGCGGCCGGCTGCTTTTCAAGTCCCAGAGCAGTAGCTCGAATCCGGACGCGGAAACGAGTTGCGATCCGTCCGGGCTGACGGCGAGCGCCCGGGGTTCCTCGTCCACGACCCGCAGGACCCCGAGCGGAGTGGTGGAGGTCGCGGAGGGACCGACGGGCGGATTCCCCCGGGCCGGGAACCCAAGGCCGAGAGACACCAGGATCGGAACGAAGAGCCATGTCATGCGATTCATCGTCGGTGCGGCCAGCAGGTCCATAGGCGCTTCGGATTGGCGGAAGTCTCAAGCCCAGGCCCGCAGGCGGAAAGCAAGAAACTCCCGCATCGACGCTCGCACGGAGACTGCTAGCGTCCCGCACCGTGGACCACGGGATCGTTTCCGACATCGCCTTGTGCATCATCGCCGCCTGGCTGGCGGGGGTGCTCTGCCAGATGGCGCGGCAGCCCTTGCTCATCGCCTATCTGATCGCCGGCTTCGCGATCGGTCCCCACGGCTTCCGCTTTGTCACCGACCCGGATTCCATCCGCACCATCTCGGAGATCGGGCTGGCCCTCCTGCTGTTCATGATCGGGCTGGAGATGGACCTCAAGAAGATGCTCGGCGCAGGCCGGGTCATCACCGTCACCGCCCTCGCGCAAATCACCGGTTGCGTGGCGATCGGCTGGATCTTCTTCGGCCTGCTCGGGCCGGTCGCGGGCTGGCTGGAGGCGCTCTATCTGGCCGTGGCCCTGGCGATGAGCAGCACCGTCATCATCATCAAACTGCTGCACGACAAGCGCGAGCTGGAGACCCTGGCCGGCCGCGTCACGCTGGGGATCCTGGTCTTGCAGGACGTGTTCGTGATCCTCTTCCTCGCCATCCAGCCGAACCTCAAGGACCCCGCGCTGGGACCGCTGGCGCTCGCGCTTGGCAAGGTGCTGCTGCTGGTCGGCGCGGCCTACGTGGCCAGCCGCTTCGTGCTGCCGCCGGTGTTCCGAAAGATCGCCCGCCAGCCGGAACTGGTGCTGGTCGGCGCGCTGTCGTGGTGCTTCGCGATGTCCGGCTTCGCCGCCCACCTGGACCTGTCGCGGGAAATGGGCGCTCTGATCGCCGGGGTGATGCTCTCGACCTTTCCCTACACCCTCGACGTGGTGGCGAAGGTCACCAACATCCGCGACTTCTTCGTCACCCTGTTCTTCGTCGCCCTCGGCATGATCATTCCGATGCCGACCTGGGACTACTTGTTTTGGATGCTGGTTTTCGGCGCGGTGCTGATCGCCAGCCGCCTGGTCACGGTCTTCCCCGCACTCTTCAAGATGCGACAGGGCCACCGCATGAGCCTGGTGCCCGCGATCAATCTCAGCCAGCTCAGCGAACTGTCGCTGGTGCTGCTGGCGATCGGCAAGGCTTCCGGCGACGTCTCGGAAAAGAGCGTCAGCATCGCCGCCTTCGCCTTCGCCTTCCTCGCCGTCACCTCAACCTACGGGATTCTGAAAAGCGATGCCATCGTGCGGCGGATCTCACCATCGCTCGCGAAGCTCGGCCTCCCCGACCTGCCCGGTGGCCTGGCCGACGCGCACCCCGGCGAGAACCCGCGGACGATCTTCCTGTTAGGCTTCTTCGAAACCGCCAGCTCGCTGCTCGAGGAGATCGCCCGCGACCGGCCTACACTCGTGCCGCGGGTCAAGGTGATCGATTTCAACCCCGAGGTCATCGCGAAACTCCGCGCCCGCGGGATCGAAGTGGTTTACGGCGACATCAGCCAGCGCGATGTGCTGGAACACGCCGGCGTCGGCCACGCGGAGACCCTCGTCTGCACCTTGCCCGACAGCGTGCTGCGCGGCACATCCAACCGCAAGCTGCTGCGGCAACTCCGCGAGCTGAATCCGGACGCGAGGATCATCGTGCATGCCGAGCGGATCGCCGACGTGGCCGTTTTTTATGACGAAGGCGCGAGTTACGTCATGACCCCGCGGTTGCTGGAGGCGCGCGACCTGTTAGGCGTGCTCGATGCCGCCGAGCATGACCTCGATGCCGAATTACGCCGCGCGCAGCAGGAGTCGCTCGGCGACCGCCGCGAGGTCGTTCCGTGAGCGCATCTCAATGCGGTTACTTCTCCTGGCGACGCGGATTGACGAAGACCCGCCCGTTCCCGACCCTTTCCACCCATGAACTGCACTTACTTCGCCGCCTTTTGCCTGCTGATGTCTCCGGCCGCATGCACGGGCATCCACCTGTTGGTGCCGATGGAGCACCAGGTGATCCAGCGCGGTAGCAAGGACCGTGGGACCATCACGATCAAGGGAAGCGGCGTTGCGGCGGGCGCGGTGATCGAAGCGCGGGTGGTCGGGGTGAAGCCGGGCGGCGAGTGGCAGAAGCTCGCGGCGACCTTTGAGGACGGCGGCTTTCGCTCCACGCTGGAAGCACCCGCAGGCGGCTGGTTCCGGCTGGAAGTGCGCGCTTTGGATCAGGGTAAGGTGATCGCGGAAACGGCGGTGGACCGGGTCGGGATCGGCGAGGTGTTCGTGGTCGCGGGGCAATCGAACTCGGCGAACCACGGCGAGGAAAAGCTGACCGCGGAGAGCGGGCGGGTGGCGGCCTTCGACGGCACCAAGTGGCAACTTTGCAAGGACCCACAGCCCGGGGCGAGCGGCGGCGGCGGGAGTTTCCTGCCGCCGCTGGGCGACGCGCTGGCGACGCGGCTCAACGTGCCGGTCGGGTTCATCGCCTGCGGGATCGGCGCGACCAGCGTGCGCGAGTGGCTGCCGAAAGGCGCGGCATTTCCAAATCCGCCGACGCTCGTGGCGCGGGTCCAGCAGCGGCCGGACGGCACCTGGGAAAGCAAGGGCGAGGCCTATGACATGCTGGTCGAACGGATGAAGGCGGCAGGACCGGCGGGATTCCGTGCGGTGCTCTGGCACCAGGGGGAAAGCGATGCGAACCAGCGAGATACGACGCGCACCTTGCCCGGACCGCTTTACCGCGAGTATCTCGAGCGTGTCATCCGCGAGTCGCGGAAGGAGACCGGGTGGCAGGCCCCGTGGCTGGTCGCGCAGGTGAGTTATCATGTGCCGGGCGACGAGGCCTCGCCGGAGATCCGCGCGGCGCAGGCGTCGTTGTGGAAAGACGGCATCGCGCTCGAAGGCCCCGACTCCGACGCGCTCAAGGGCGAGCTCCGTGAAGACGGCGGCAAGGGCATCCACTTCAGCGGCAAGGGCCAGCGCGCGCACGCTGCGGCGTGGGAGAAGAAGATCGGACCGTGGCTGGAGAAGACGGTGAAGTGACCTCAGCGCCGGACCCGGTAGTAAAGCCGCGCTGCCGGCGGGCGGGCGAGCGATTCGAGGAAGGGGCTCGATGCCCAGGGCAAAGGCGTCCACGAGAGCAGGTCCGGCGAGCTTTCCAAGGTGCCGCCGCCGGTCCATGAGAGGCGGAGATGCCGGTCGATGACGCCGCTCGCCAGCGGTCCGGGCGCCGGCGCGGGCGGCAGTCCTTTCGCGTCGATCTCGATCCGCAGGTGCTCCAGCACGCGCAGGTTGTTTTCGATCGCCAGCGCGCCGATCCGGAACATGAAGATGATGCCGCGCAGCCCGCGTTTGCGGTCGACCCACGGGTAGCTGCCGAAGGCCCCGGGGCTGGCGACTTCCTCGACCGTGCCGCTGAGCGGGTTCTGCGCGATGACCCACGAGCCCATCCCGTAGTCCGGCCGCTGGTCGTAGGCGTAATAATCGGAATCCTGGGCGGGGCTGTAGTATTCGGGCAGGCCGAAGGTCTGGTTGGTGAAGAATTCCTGCACGCTGCGGCTGGAGAGCACCACGCGGCCGTTCGCGCCCTGGCCGTTGTGAGAGACCATGCGGAGGAACTTCAGGTAGTCGGTGGCGGAGCATCGCGCGCCGCCGGCGATGCCGGGATTGAGATCGAAGAACAAGTAGTCCGCGCTGGTCATTTCCAGGGGATCGAACAGCAGCTCGCGGGCGAGCGTGGCCCAGGGCTTGCCGCTGACGACCTCGCAGATCCGGCCGACGGCTTGCATGCCATCGCCCTCGTAGTCGAGCTGCGTGCCGGGCGTGAAAACGATGGGCGCGTTTGCCGCGATCAGGTCGACGGATTGTGCAAGGGTGAGTGTCTTGTCGATCTCGTAGTCCGGATTCTTCAGCGACAGGCCGCTCTTCATGCCGAAGCACTGGCGGATCGTGATGTCACCCTTGCCGTTGGCCTCGAAGGCCGGGAGGTAGTCGCCAACGCGGTCATCCAGCGCGAAGTAGCCGCGTTCCGCGCAGGCCAGCACGATGGCACCGGACAGCCATTTGGTGCAGGAGGCGATGCCGATCTTGCTGTCCTGGGTGATCAAGCCGGACTCGAAGCGGAAGATCTCGCCGAGTGCTTGTTGTTCGACGATGACGACGACCCGGCCGCCATAGACATCGAGGTTCGACTGGAGCTGCGCCGTGGCCGCGGAAAAGTCGTAGATCTGCGCTCCCATGCGGCCGGCAAGGGCGAGGGTAGCAAGGAGAAGCGCTTTCATGACGGGCTGGCCTGTTAGGAACCATTGCGGGGCGCGCCGGTTGCGCTGTGCCGGAGTGGAGCGGATTCTTTGCCACGTATTGCAATACTTGCGGGACTTGCAGGGTAAGCTCCGGCTCCTCTTCCCAAATTCCCATCCATGACGACCCGACTCTTTTCCTCGCTCGCCGCGGCCTTGCTTTTCCAGTCGGCTCCCGCTGCGGATGCCGCGGCGGGTAGCGGCGAGATCACGATCCTCACCACGCCGGAAGGTGCCGATTTGCCGGCGGCGGTGGTGGTCGAGGAGTTTCCCCTGCTGGTCCGCCTGCACCGTGATGGCTTTGATTTTTCGAAGACCGATGTCGGCTTCACCGATGCCGCGGGAAAGCCGCTCGCGCATCAGATCGACGACTGGGACGCGGTGGGAGGAACGGCCAGCGTCTGGGTCCGCATCCCGCGGATCGAAGGCAACGCACGGCAGACGATCCGGATGCACTGGGGCGATCCGGCGGCAGGAAGGAAAACCGACAGCAAGGCGGTCTTCGATGCCTCGAACGGCTACCTGAGCGTCTGGCATCTCGGCGAGACGGTGGCGGACGTGGTTGGCACGCTGGAGTCCAAGGACACCGGCACCACCGTGACCGCCGGCAGGATTGGCAAGGCGCGGACCTTTCCCGGTGGCAAGGGCGTGTTCTGCGGCGAGGACATCACGAGCTATCCGGCGGGGGATGAATCCCACAGCACCGAAGCGTGGTTCCGCGCCACCGTGCCGAACGTCACATTGATTGGCTGGGGCAACGAAGGCGGCGGCCGCGGCAGCAAGGTGAGGATGCAGTTTCGCAGCCCGCCGCACCTGCACATCGACAGCGATTTCTCGGACGTGAAAGGCGGGTCGCGGCTGCCACTCGGCGAGTGGATCCACGTCATGCATACGCATCGCAGCGGCGAGTCGCGGATCTACATCAACGGCAAGCTCGACGGCGAGGCGAAGCCGCTCCTGGACATCAAGCGGCCGGCGCGGCTGTGGCTCGGCGGGTGGTACAACAACTACGACTTCACCGGCGAACTCGATGAAGTCCGGGTGTCGAAGGTCGCACGGTCCGCGGAGTGGGTGAAGCTCCAGTATGAGAATCAAAAGCCTAACCAAACCCTGGTCGGGCCGCTGGTGCAGGCGGGGAACGAGTTCTCGGTCACGCCGGAGCGGCTCGAAGTCGATGAAGGGAAAAGCGCCGCCGTGACGCTCAAGGCGGGTGGGGCGCAGAAGATTTACTGGATCCTCAAGCGCGATGGCGAAGAAGAGGTCGTCGCCGGCGATCGCTTCTCGCATGACTTCCATGCAGGTCGGGTGAGCGGCGATGCGAAAGCGACCCTGCAAGTCACCGCGGTTTACCCGGACGGGGTGAAGACGAAGGATATCCCGATTCTGATCCGCGAAATCCTTCCGGATCCCGAGTTCACGCTCGAAGCCCCGGCCGCTTGGGACGGGCGCACAACCCTCGAACTGGCCCCTCGATTCACCAACGCCGCGGGCGAGGTGAACGTGAAATGGGACATCGCACCGATCGCCGTGATCAAGGAGGTGAAAGACGGCAAACTCGTTCTCAAGCGCGCCCAGAACGGCGGGCCGATGGTGGTGACCGCGACGATGGAAAACGGCGGTCAAGCGGTGACGCGGTCGGTTAAGATCGCCGTCACCGAGCCCGCGGCCGACCCGTGGATCGCGCGCGCGTCGGAGCCCGACGAGAAGCCGGAGGACGGCCAGTTCTACGCCCGCGACGACAAGAATGAGGGCACACTCTTTTACAAGGGCAGCCTCCCGCAAGACGGCACGGTGTTCCTCAAGGTCCTGGCCGACGGCAAGCCCTACGCGTCGAAGAACGTGAAGACGGATTCTAACAAGTCCTACGCTTTCGAGGTGAAGCTCAAGCCCGGCTTGATCCGCTACGACGTCGAATTCGGCACACTCGACGGGACTACTGAAACGGTGATCCACAAGGCCGCCGATCTCGTCTGCGGCGACGCTTTTATCCTGAACGGTCAGTCGAATACTGTCGCAACCGACTGGGGTCCGGGCGAGTTCCCGGAGACCAGCGAGTGGATCCGCAGCTTCGGCAGCATGGGCGGCGATCCCAAGAGCGCGCGCTGGGGCAGGGCGATCCGCAAGACCCCGGGCGACCGGCTGGCGATCGGCTACTGGGGCTACGATCTCGCGAAGCATCTGGTCGAAACGCAGGGCGTGCCGATCTGCATCCTCAACGGCGCGGTCGGCGGCACCCGCATCGACCAGCACCAGCGGAATGCCACCGATCCCGCCGACTTGACCACGATCTACGGCCGCTTGCTGTGGCGGGTCCGCGAGGCCCGGCTGACCCACGGGATCCGCGGCGTGCTGTGGCATCAAGGCGAGAACGACCAGGGGGCCGACGGGCCAAGCGGTGGCTTCGGCTGGGAGACCTACCGGCAGCTGTTCATCGAACTCGCGGCGTCGTGGAAGCAGGACTTCCCGAACCTCCGGTACCACCACGTCTTCCAGATCTGGCCGCGGGCCTGCGCGATGGGCTTCGAAGGCTCCGACAACCGGCTGCGCGAGGTCCAGCGGCAGCTTTCGAGCGCGTTCTCGAATCTAAGCGTGATGTCCACGCTGGGCATCGATCCACCTGGCGGCTGCCACTATCCGGCCGAAGGCTACGCCGCGATCGCGAGATCCATCGCGCCGCTGGTCGAACGCGACCACTACGGCAAGAAGCCGGACGCATCGATCACCGCGCCCGATCTCACAAGTGCCCGCTTTGCCGACGGGAAGCGGGAAGAGATCTTGTTGGAATTTGATCAACCGGTCGTTTGGAACGAAGCGCTGGCCAGCGAGTTTTATCTCGACGGCGAAAAGGGCCGTATCGCGTCCGGCAGCGCGGCGGGAAATGTCGTCACGCTGAAACTCAACTCCGCCTCGCCGGCCACCACCATCACTTATCTCGACGGGGCCTCGTGGAATCCGAAGAACGTCCTCCGCGGCGCGAACGGCATCGCCGCGCTGACCTTCTGCGAAGTCCCGCTCCGGTGAAGCGCGGGCTCAGGGATAGGACAGGCGGAAGAAGCGGCGGCCGGTGGGATTCGGGAGGGTGACCTGGTTCTGATCGCCGGCGACCGTGACCGGCAAAGTCGAAGTGCTCCACGGGCCGGGCGCGAGGTCCGCGCTCTCTTCCAAGGTCCAGCCGGCGGCGCTCGCGGGCCAGGAGATCACGAGCGAGCCGGGCAGCGGGTTCGCAATGCCGAGTAGGGGAACAAAGTTCGCGACCAGCGTGCGGTTGGCGGTCACGGTGAACGAATAGCTGGCACCAAGGCCGACCGGCGCGCCGTTCTCGGTCCACGCGGTGAAGCGATAGCCGTCCGCGGGTGTGGCGAGCAAGGTGACCAGCGAGCCGGTCGCGTGGCCACCGCCGCCGCTGACCGATCCGCCGGGCGCGAACGAGCTGGCGGCGGTCACCGTGAATCCGGCGGCGAAATTCGCCCTTAGCGTGCGCGGGGCCAGCAGCGTGAAGGAGTAGGCGGGCACCGTGCTGACGATGTTGCCGGCTTCGGTCCAGTTCAGGAAGACGTAGCCGGGCTTCGCCGCGGCGGTGGCGGTGACGCTGCTGCCGGTAAGGTAGTTGTTCGCTCCGGTGACCGTCCCCATCGCGGCCGATGAACTCGTCAACACCAGCGCGTGGGTCGGCAGGAAGTTGGCGACGAGCGTGCGGTCCGCGGTCGCCGGGAAGGAGTAAAGCGCCGACGTGCTCACGATCACGCCGGCTTCGGTCCAGTTCACGAACGCGTAA
>Ga0247843_1000956_pt1 | contig 63786 bp, 69 predicted proteins | sample LaCruzMarch2017__FD_192420 | JGI IMG/M metagenome (GOLD analysis project Ga0247843, IMG submission 192420) | Freshwater microbial communities from meromictic Lake La Cruz, Castile-La Mancha, Spain - LaCruzMarch2017_8m | ecosystem: Environmental > Aquatic > Freshwater > Lake | place: Spain...
CGGAGCGGGCGCGGTTTGAGCTCAACATTTATCGCGCCGACTACGCCGATTACATCGCGTTGGTCGACAGTGGCCTCGTCTTCGTAGAATCGACTCTGACCTTCGAGGAACCTGCCCTCGTAGCGCCCGGCGAAGAGACGCTGCCGCTGTTCAACTACGTGGCGCGCGATGCGGTGTTCACCGGCGGCGAAGTTTTAGTCAGCGGCGATCTCCTGTCGCGCGGCGGCTTCACGCTACGCGGCGATGCGGCGCTCGATCTGGTGCGCGCGGAATTCGACGGCGGCGGCAATCTCCCGCGCATCCCGCCACGCACGCTGACACTCGGACTGGAAGGCGACTGGCGCGCCTTCACTGCCCTGGGGAAGCGGTGGATGTTGCGGAACAAGATCGCGAGGCAACCTTGCAGTCCGCGAGCGGCGGCTACACGCTCTACAACGCGCGCATCACCTGGAAGGTGAACGACGACGTCCGCCTCATCCTCGACGGTCGCAACCTTAACGACGATGAAGCGCGCGAGCACGTGAGCTTCTTGAAAGATGTGCTGCCGCGACCGGGACGGAGCGTGCGGTTCGCGGTAAAGGCCGCGTTCTAAACTCACCCCCCCGCTCTCGCGAGAAGCGAAAAACCAGAGTACAGGCCGCGGCCAGGGCCCGTAAGGCGAGGCGCTTCGTCTTGCGGGCCCGCTCTTTCGAAAGTGCATCGTCGGACCGGGCCTGACACACTATGTTCAACCCATGCGCCTCAAACCTTTGCTGTTTGTCTCCTTCGCCTTCACCGCCCCCGCCTTCGCGGAAGACGAGGTCGTTGTCACCGCCGAGCGGCGCCCCCAGAATGTCTTGACGCTCGCCTCCAATACAGGGTCGCTCACGCGCGACGACCTCGACCGCATCGGCGCGCAGGCGCCGAGCGAGGCGCTCAACCGACTGCCGGGCGTCGCAATCCATCGCGGCTCTGGCGTGGAGAGTTTGCCCGCCATCCGCTCGCCCGTGCTGACGGGCGGACAGGGCGCAGGCTCCTTTCTTGTGCTCCAAGACGGCGTGCCGATCCGCGCGCCAGGTTTCGCCAACATCAACGCGCTCTCTGAGACGAGCCTCGATTTTGCGCAGCGCGTGGAAGTCACGCGGGGGCCGGGCAGCGCGCTCTACGGCTCGAACGCCGTGCACGGCGTGGTTAACGTCGTGACGGCGCGGGGCGGCATGGGCGCGCGCGCGTCGTCCGTCAATGTTTCTGCAGGATCCTTCGGACGCTACGCCGTTTCCGCGTTGGCGGTTCTGGACATGCGTGAAGGTCTGTCCATTTTCTGCAGTACGCCCTCCGGTGACGCCTGCGTCGCCGCCGCCGACGCGCCGTTGAAGCAGCGCATGATCTTTGGTCTGGCGGCCAAACAGGAAGATGGATGGCGCGACGACGCAGGCCTCGGCCAACAGCATGCGCTCGCGGGGTTCGATGCGCAGCTGGGACGGTGGTCGCTAGCTTCGCGCATCTCGTTTTTCAATCTCGAGCAGGAAACTGCGGGGTTCGTCGACGGGACGAACGCCTACCGCAGCGAACCGCTCTCGCGAGCGAACGCCAATCCGGAGGCGTTCCGAAATTCCAAGGTCTTGCGTACACAAGCGGCATTGACGCGCGACTTCAGCGACGACGTCTCTATCACCATCACGCCTTTCGCGCGCTGGATAGACACTGACTTGCTGCAGCACTTCCTGCCGTCGCGCGCGCTGGAAGAAACGTCCCAGAGCGGCGGCGGCGTGCAAGGAGCATTCTACTGGGATCCTTCGGAAAATCTCTCGTTGATCTTCGGCATCGACGCGGATCGCACGACAGGGAGCTTGCGTGAATTCCAGGACCGGCCGACCCAGCCCGCCGGCTACACGCAGGGTCTGCACTACGACTACACAGTCGATGCCACGGTGCTCGCCGCCTATGCGCAAGCCACCTGGGGGTTTGGGGAGGACTGGCGCCTCGTCGCCGGCGTGCGCGGGGAGCAGAGCAAGTACAACTACGACAACCACGCGCCGATCGGCGATGTCGGCCGCTTCCGCCGCTCCGCCGATCGCGGCGACACGTTCGAGACACTTACGCCAAAGCTTGGCCTCATCTACGCGATCACCGATGAGTCGAGCGCGTGGCTCAATCTCGCACGCGGCGCGCGGGCGCCGCAGGTGAGCGATCTCTATTCTCTGCAGACACTCCAGCAAGCCGGCGACCAGAAGGCCGAAACCATCGACAGCGCCGAACTCGGCTATCGCGTTTCCTTCGGCGACGGCGCGCGCCTCGAACTCGCCGTCTATGCGATGGAAAAGAAGAACAGCGCTTTCCGCAACGCAGACGGCTTTACGGTGCCTTTCGCGCGCACGCGGCACGAAGGGATCGACGTTTCGGGCTCGGCGCCGCTCGGCGCGTTTTTCGAAATTTCCGGCTGGGCGAGCTACGCGGAACACACCTATCGCTTCAACGATCCCGTTACCCGCGCTGGCGAAAGCGTCGCCTCGGGAACGGACGTAGACAGCGCACCGCGTCGTCTGGCGAACCTGCAACTTGCGTGGAGGCCGACCAACAAGATCTCGGCGGAAATCGGCTGGATGCACATGGGCAACTATCTCACCAACGCCGCCGGCACACGCCGCTACCCGGGCCACGACGTGTTCGACCTGCGCGCGAACTTGTCGGCCACCGACAGCGTCGATCTTTACGCAACCGTGCGCAATCTCGCCGACGAGCGATACGCGGAACGCGCAGACTTCGCGTTCGGAAATGATCGATACTTCCCCGCGGAAGGTCGCGCGCTGACGGTGGGCGTTCGAGCGAGACGCTGACACCATCTCCCTCTGCGGGAGAGGGAAAAGTCAATCCTTGTCTTCGATCACGCCCCGCGCTTCAGCTACTTCTTCTTCGAACGAAAGCGCCGAGCCTGCATCCTCGGCGGGGCCCTTCTGCAGCGTTGCAGTGAGCACCAGAAGGCCCGCGATCGCGGCGAGTGTCGAGCCGCCAAGCACGCCGAAACGCACCGACGCCTCCAACTCCGGATGCGTCGGGAACGCAAGTGCGCCCACGAAAAGGCTCATCGTGAAGCCTATGCCGGCGATCATCGCCACGCCCGCCATCTGCGGCACGCTCGCGGGCGTGGGCTGTTTCAGGAGCTTCCCCGCCAGCCACGTCAAGGAGACGATCCCAAGCGGCTTGCCGATTACAAGGCCCGCAGCAATGCCAAGCGTCACCGGATGGAAGACCCCCGCAAGGCTTTCGCCTGCGAGGTTCACGCCGGCCACCGCGAGCGCGAAGATCGGCATGATGCCGAGCTGCACGGGCAGTTTCAGCGCGTGTTCGAGATCGACGAGCGGGGAGCCGCCGTCCGGCCGTCGCATCGGCACGGTGACCGCCGCAAGCACGCCAGCGAGGGTGGGTGACACACCCGTTTTCGCCATCGCAAACCAAAGCGCAATCGCACCAAGGACGTAGGGCCAGATCGCCTTCACTTTCAGCCAGTTCATCGCCATCAGCGCAAGAAAGATCCCGCCGGAGATCGCCAGCGGCGTCATGGCGATGTCGCCGGAGTAGAAAAGCGCGATGATGAGAATGGCGCCGAGATCGTCGGCGATGGCGAGCGCCAGCAGAAACAGACGCAAGCCGCTGGGCACCCGATTGCCTAACAGCGAGAGCACGCCGATCGCGAAGGCGATATCGGTCGCCGACGGGATCGCCCAGCCGCGCACATATTCGCTGTCGGCGTCGGGGTGCAACTGCGTCGCAACGAGCAGATAGAGCAACGCCGGCGCCGCCATGCCGCCCACCGCACCCATGGCCGGGAGCGCCGCCTCGCGCAGATTGCGAAACGGGCCCTCGATGCACTCGCGCTTCAGTTCAAGGCCCACATAGAGGAAGAACACCGCCATCAGGGCGTCCTTCACGAGCTTCACCACCGTATACTCGGCTGCGTAGCCGGCCAGGTTAATGTTCACATCGGTCTTGAGAAAGGCGCGGAAGGCGTCACCCGCCTCACTGTTCTGCATTAGGAACGAGAGGGCCGTGGCAGCCAGCAGGATGTAGCCCGGAGTGGTGTCGCGGTGCCACCAGCGGGTTGATGCATATGTTGAAGCCATGGCTTGGCGGGTTAGCGGGGTTGTCGGCGCGAGGCCAGCAAAAGCGGCGCTACCGATATCGAAAAGTACTTTACATTGCAAAGTTTTGGACGTATCGCTTTTGTGCTCCTCTGACGGAGCGAGCAGACGGGAGTCTAGAACATGAAATTCGCCCCTATCGCCGCCATCGCCGCGCTCGCATTGACCGCCTTCACGGGCGCCGCGTTCGCCGGCGAAGTCCGCGTGACGCTCACCGGCGTAAAAGCCAAGTCTGGCACGATCCTCGCGACGCTTCAGACCGAAGCCCAGTTCATGAAGAGCCGGGGCGCCTACAACATGATGGCGCCGGCCCCGGCAGCCGACGGCTCGCTGACGATCGTCTTCCCGGACGTGGCGCCCGGCGCCTACGCGTTCAGCGCCATGCATGACGAGAACGGCGACTACCAGATGCAACGCGAAGAGAGCGGCATGCCAACTGAAGGCTGGGCGATGTCCAAGGGCGCCGCGCTCACCACTGCCGCCCCGCCCACATTCGCCGTCGTGAAGGTCGATGTCCCGGCCGCGGGTGTCACGCTCACCGAGCCAATGTTCTACCCCGCCGCCCGTTGATCGCGCAGGAGCCGTGCACAACTACGAACCCAGGGGCGTGGTGAAAGCCGCGCCCCATTTTCGTGCTTGCAATCATGGATTGCTATGTAACAAATGATTCCAAGGATTGCGTTTGATGAGGTGATCTGTGCCCAAGTTCACTGTGCTCTGTCAGCGCAGAACAACCCAAATCTCACCTTGATAGCTTACAGCCGCGCGAAGCGCGCGGTGCACAGCCGCGCGGTCGTCCCGAAACATTTATTCACGCCTTCGAATATCGAAGAGCGCAAACCGCTTGCGCCCACGGCAAGGCGGGCGGAATGGATCGGTTGCAACATGCTGATCGGTCGCGTGCCTGATGCAGGCAAGAGCTTCATCGTGAGGGATGGCAAGCCTGTCGGGAAGCACGAAGTGATTGAGGCGTGGAGAAAGACGCTGTTTCTTCTTGCAGAAATCCCGGAGACGCGCGGCTGGCTGATCGAAACGCTGAACTGCGTCGAGAGCACTGGCCGCGACGATTTTTCTTTGGCGGCAGTCTACGCGTGAGAAGATCGAATCCGGGCCGTGTTTCCCGACAACCATTTCGTGCGCGAACAGATGCGTCAGCAGCTTCAGATACTGCGAGATCGCGGCGTGATCGAATTTCTCGGGCGCGGGAAGTACAGCCTGAAGTCCAAGCACAAATAGAAAGAGGCGGACCTTTCGGCCCGCCTCTCCTTTAGGTCTTCGACGGAGCGCCTGGGTTAAAAATCCATGTCGCCCATGCCGCCCATGCCGCCCGGCATGCCGCCGCCGCCGCCGCCCTTTTCGCGCTTGGGCGCTTCGGCGATCGTGGCTTCGGTGGTGATGATCAGGCCGGCGACCGAGGCCGCATCCTGCAGCGCCGTGCGCACGACCTTCACGGGGTCGATGATCCCGGCCTTCACCATGTCAACGTACTCTTCGGTCTGGGCGTTGAAACCCTGACCTTCGTCCTTGGAGTCACGCAGCTTGCCGACGACGATAGAACCTTCAACGCCCGCGTTTTCCGCGATCTGACGGAGCGGCGCCTCGAGCGCCTTCCTGATGATCGCGATGCCGACGTTCTGGTCGTCGTTGTCGCCCTTGATGTCGAGCTTCTGGGCCGCACGGAAGAGCGCTAGACCACCGCCCGGGACGATGCCTTCCTCCACCGCAGCGCGGGTGGCGTTCAGCGCGTCATCAACGCGGTCCTTGCGTTCCTTCACTTCGACTTCCGTCGCGCCGCCGACCTTGATCACCGCAACGCCGCCCGCGAGCTTCGCGAGACGTTCCTGCAGCTTTTCACGGTCGTAGTCAGACGTGGTGTCTTCGATCTGCTTGCGGATCTGCGACACGCGCGCAGCGATATCCTTCTTGTCGCCGTGACCGTCGACGACGGTCGTGTCATCTTTCTTCACGGTGACCTTCTTGGCCTTGCCGAGCATGTCGAGCGTGACGTTCTCAAGCTTGATGCCAAGGTCTTCGCTGATGACCTGGCCGCCTGTGAGGATGGCGAGATCTTCCAGCATGGCCTTGCGGCGATCGCCGAAGCCCGGCGCCTTCACGGCGGCGATCTTCAGGCCGCCACGCAACTTGTTGACCACGAGCGTCGCGAGCGCTTCGCCTTCGACGTCTTCAGCGATGATAAGCAGGGGCTTGGCGTTCTGCACGACCGCTTCGAGGATCGGCAGCATCGGCTGCAGCGAGGAGAGCTTCTTTTCGAAAAGCAGGATGTAGGGCTCTTCGAGGGTCGCTTCCATCTTGTCGGCGTTGGTGATGAAGTACGGCGAGAGGTAGCCGCGGTCGAACTGCATCCCTTCGACGACTTCGAGCTCGGTCTCGAGGGACTTGGCTTCTTCAACCGTGATGACGCCTTCGTTGCCGACCTTGGCCATCGCGTCCGCGAGGAACTTGCCGATGTCCTTGTCGCCGTTCGCCGAGATCGTGCCGACTTGCGCGATTTCGTCCGAACCCTTCACCTTGCGCGAGCGCGCCTTCAGGTCTTCGACGACCGCAAGCACGGCCTTTTCCACGCCGCGCCGCAGATCCATCGGATTGCGGCCGGCGGAAACCGCCTTCATCCCTTCGCGGACGATGGCTTGCGCCAGTACCGTAGCGGTGGTCGTGCCGTCGCCGGCTTCATCGTTGGTCTTCGAAGCGACTTCACGAATGAGCTGAGCGCCCATGTTCATGAACTTGTCTTCGAGCTCGATTTCCTTGGCGACCGTGACGCCGTCCTTCGTGGTGCGCGGGGCGCCGAAGGATTTTTCGATCACGACGTTGCGGCCTTTCGGGCCGAGCGTCACCTTCACGGCGTTCGCCAGGATGTCGACGCCTTGCAGCATCCGTTCGCGCGCATCCGCGCCAAAAATAACGACTTTTGCAGCCATTGCTGGGGTGCTCCGTATTGTGAGATCAAACTTGGTGGGGTGAGTAGTGAGCGGTCAGTCGTCAGTGGCGCGACGCCGACTGACTAAACCCTACTGACTACTGACCGGCGTCAGGCCGCCTTTTTTCCTTTGGCAGCGCCGCCTTCGATGACGCCGAGAATGTCGCTCTCCTTCATGATCAGGAGATCGTCGCCGTCGACCTTCACTTCCGTGCCCGACCACTTGCCGAACAGGATGCGATCGCCGACCTTAACGTCCATCTCGATGCGCTCGCCGTCTTCGTCACGGGCGCCTGGACCAACGGCCACGACCTCGCCCTCCTGGGGCTTTTCCTGGGCGGTGTCGGGGATGATGATCCCGCCCTTGGTCTTCTCTTCTTCCTTGACGCGCTTTACGAGAACGCGGTCGCCGAGGGGACGGAAATTCGCCACTGGCCTCTCCTTCTGGTTAGGTATGCCGATATGAAAGCCTCGCAGCCGGTCTGGCCCGAGCGCCTCGCTGGAGCGTTGGCACTCACCGCCACCGGTTGCTAGCGAGCCGCAGATAAGCCCAGCTGAGCGGACCGTCAAGGCGCCGGACGGCGTCAAAAGTCGATCTCGAGCCACAAAATCTGCCGATTGGGTCGGACGGTCGCAACACTTGGGCCCGCCCGTGGCCCCCATGGTTTGCTCGACGGGCGGAACGCCTCTACCGTGACCCCGCAAGGGGAGAACGGACCATGTCTGAAGCGGTCGTCCAGAAGGGCGAGGGAGGCCTGCGCGCGCCGAGCAACATACGCGAACTCATCGCGCTCGTTCTGGCGCTGGTCATCGTACTGGCGCTGATTCAGCTGGGCGCGCCCATCGTGCGCCAGTTCACCTTCATCGACGAGAAGATCCGCGACAGCGTCATCGGGCTGGCCTTCTTCGCCTTCCCCGCCATCAACCGCACCATCAAGCAGATGCTCGACCGCTCCAGCGGCGCAGGCCTCGTGCGGCCGGACCTTTCGCCCTGGTTCGTGACCGGCGCCTTCGCCGCGAGCCTCATGTTCGCCTGGAACCAGTTCGTGACGTTCCTCGCGTCGGTGTCGATCTTCGGCGTCGTCGGCACGCTCGCGCAGCCAGAAGCCACGACAGACAATCCGGAAGTCATCATTCTCGCGATCTCGCTCATCTCGCTGCCAATGACGTTCATCGCCTCCATCGTCGGCGGTATCCTGCTGAACCGCTACACGCGATCGGGCATCCTATTCGCGCTGCTGCTGGCGGTGTTTTCGCTGGTGGGCCTGAACGTCACAATCGCATGGCTCACCACGCGCGATGTTATCGAACGCTCGCTGGAACAGGCCGGCGGCCTTGCGGGCCTGCTCGTCGGCTTCGCGGCGGTAGCGCTGATCATCTTCATCGGTCTTGGCGTCGGCGTGCTGATCTCGCGGGTCAACCGCGAGCGTTCCATCGGACGACTGCTGAGCGCGGTGCGCAAGCTGGCGCCCGAGGAACGCGACAAGGTGACAACAGACGTCCTGGATCGTCTCGAAGCGAAGACCTGAGCGTTACGGCGACGGGCAAGCCGGATCGACGCCCTGCTTTTGCTTGTTGCGGGAACGACTGATCATGCCGCCGATGGCTCCTGCGCCGGGAATGCCCGTGGCGGCGCCGATGCTGCTGCCAACTGACCCCTGCTGTTCACGCTGCAGGCGACAACGCTCTTCCTGCGTCATCTGCTGGCCGCCCTGATTTCCAGCCGTCATGTCTCCCATGCTCTGGCCAAGCATCTGCAGCGTCTGCGAGCGGTGGCGGATCTTGACGAAGTACTCCTGGTTCCAGGGCGTACGCACGTCTGCCGGACGTTGGGGATGAATGATGTTCTGCTCAGGGCCATAGGCCGTGAAGAACAGCATGCCGACGCCCGCACGCTGATCGTCGCCGCCCCCGTTTGCGCCCATCGCATCCATGACTTCCTTCGGCACGGTGCACTGTGTCGTCGTCGGCGCCAGCACCGCGCGCTCACGCACGAGGCGCGCAACTTCCGCCGGCGGGATGTAGTCTTGGAACACGCCGAAGGCCTTGGCCTCGCTGGTCGACCAGAACACAAGATCATCGCCTTTCGCGCCGAACGTCCAGCCGGCATAGCCGGTCGCTGTCGCCACGGGCGACCACGCGAAATTCACCGACCCCAACGGCGTTTTCGCGTTCGTTGTGAAGGTGATCGGCGCCATGAAATCCTGCGTGGCGTTGAAGCGAATATCGGGCGTGTAGTTGCCGCGTACCTGGTGTTCGCCCAGCAACGACGCTGTCCCGGGAATCGCAAAAGCGCCGTTCGGACGCATGGAATTCGGCCAGTCGCCGTAGGTGCGATGCGAGCTTGTCGAAGGCGGGCTCGGCGCGTTCACCGCGACGCTCGACAAGCCGGTCGGCCACTGTCCTTGCGCAACACGCGCGAAGTCGATGACGACGGGTTGACCGGCGCGGGCGCGTTCTCCGCAGCCCCAATAGATCAACAGCCGACCCTTCGGACGCTCCGGTTCGCCTGCGCGCGACTGACCTGGCGTTCCAGGGGTCGGCGTCTCCAACGGCAATGCGCCACGCACGCCAAGCCCCGCCGACGGCATGTGCTCAGCCTTCGGGGCGCCGCCCGTCGCCGCGAGCGTGGAGCCCAGATCAAGTTCGAGCTGGCGCGAGACGCCGCCGCCCTGCATCATCTGACGCGCGGCCCGCATGCCGTCCATCATGCTTGGGCGTCCGCCACCCTGCGGAACGCCGAACCCCATAAGACCGGAGCCGGTTGTCGCACTGACCCAGTAGGACGCCTTCGGCGGCGTCACAACTTGTTGCGGCGCGCGCTGCGCCAAGGCTGTGCCCGTGATGATGACCGCCGCGGTGACCACGCCGGACGCCAACAATACCCTTCGAAACATGATCTTCTCCCCGGTTCGAGGCGCACACCCCATCAGCATCAGGCCGCTCGCGCGGCGACCGAAGTCACACCAGCTGCGCCAGCCGCGCAATACCTTCCTCGATTTCTGCTCGCGGACGACAATAGGCGAGGCGGGCCCAGCGCCTTCCGCGCGACGCACAGAAGTCCATGCCCGGCGTGATGGCGACGCCCGCTTGACTGAGCAGACGCTTTGAGAACGCCATTGAATCTTCCGTGTACGCCGACACATCGACCAACGCGTAGAATGCACCGTCTGGCGTGACCACCGGGGGCAAGCGCAGGGCTTGCAGCTCCCTCAGAAGCAGCGCGCGGTTGTCGGCGTAGAGTGCGCGGCGTTCCTCGCACTCCTGTTTGGCGGTGAGCGCGCCGAGGGCGGCGACCTGGCTAATTGTCGGCGGCGCAACGGTGAGGTTCTGCGCGAGGCGCTCAATGGATTTCACTAGGCGCGGCGGCGCCACGATCCAGCCCACGCGCCAGCCCGTCATCGCCCAGTACTTCGAAAAGCTGTTGACGACGATGACGTCGTCGTCGAGCGCGAGTGTCGTCGTGGCCGGCGTTGCGTAGGTGAGGCCGTGATAGATTTCGTCGGAGATGAGCGGCTTTCCCGCCGCGCGCATCGCCGCACAGAGGCCCCCGATATCCTCGCGCGACAACATCGCGCCCGTCGGGTTCGCGGGCGATGCGACGAGCACGCCATCGAATTCGCCCGCCTGTTCGAGCAATGCCTTGGTAAGTTTCAGACCGTCCGCGACGTCCGCTTCGACGACAACCGCCTCCATGCCGAGCGCTTTCAGAATATGGCGATACGGCGGATAGCCAGGGCTTGCTATGACGACGCGCGACGCCGTGTCGAACAGCGCGAGAAACGCCAGCGTGAACGCGCCCGACGCGCCGGTGGTGATGACGATCCGCGCTGCGTCTATATCGAGACCGTGCTCGCGCCCGTACATCGCCGCGATCTCGCGGCGCAGCGTCATCGCGCCGAGACCTTCGGTGTAGCCCAGCGCGTCGCTGCGCATGGCCTTCTCCGCCGCCGCAAGCGCCGCCGCCGGCGCGCCCCAGTGCGGCTGGCCGACGTCGAAGCGCATCACGCGCTCGCCCGCCGCCGCGCGAAGCGACGCCTCGCGCGCCACTTCCATGGCGATGAACGGCTCGATCGCTGCGCGTTGCGTCACGCGAGCGCCGCGTCGATCGCTTGCACGACTTCCGGCGTATCCGGAGCGGTCACCGAACTGAAGGTCGCCAGCAGCTCGCCGTTCTTGCCGATGAGGTACTTGTGGAAATTCCACTTCGGCAGTGCGTCCGGTCCAAGCTCGCCCTTCACCCACTCATAGAACGGATGGCGCGGCTCACTGACGATGGAGACCTTCCCGGTCATCGGGAATGTCACGCCGAAATGCGTCTCGCAGAACGACCCGATCTCGCCTTCTGTACCGCTCTCCTGGCCGCCGAAATCGTTGCACGGCGCGCCTAGCACGACGAGGCCTTTCCCTTTCTTGTCTTCGTAGAGCTTCTCCAGCGTCGCATATTGCGGCGTCAGCCCGCATGCGCTCGCGACGTTGACAAGCAACACGACCTTGCCGGCGAAATCCTTCAGCGCGACGGGCGCGGCGCCGTTGAGCTGCTGGAACGTGAAATCGTGTGCGTTGGTCATTTCATTCTCCATTGCATTTGAGCTGGTGCGCGGGCCTATGCCCCGCATTCCTGCATTTTCTTCGAGCAAAAGCGGCGGGACAACATACGGATGCGGGCCATAGGCCCGCGCTCCAACTCGCTGACGTCGCGCTAGAAATCACGCCTTCCCCACCGCCAGATCGCTCACATAAGGGTTGCACTTCCGCTCCCAGCCGAAGGTCGACACGTCGCCGTGACCGGACACGAACTGGATGTCGTCGCCGAGCGGAAAAAGCTTGGTGCGGATGGCGTTGATCAGGGAATCGAAATTGCCGCGCTCGAGATCGGTGCGACCGATCGAGCCCTTGAAGAGAACGTCGCCGACGAAGGCGATGCGCGCTGCCTTCTGCACGAACACCACATGGCCGGGCGTGTGACCGGGGCAATGGAACACGTCGAAAGCGACATCGCTCACCGTCACCTGGTCGCCGTCGTCGAGCCAGCGCGTCGGCGTGCAGTTGCGCGCGCCCTTGAAGCCGTATTTCGCGGCGCTCGCTTCGAGCTTGGCCAGCAGCCAATCCTCGTCGCAATGCGGGCCTTCGATGGGAATGGAAAGCGTCTCGCTGATCTCCGCCGCCGCGCCCGCGTGATCGAGATGGCCGTGCGTGAGCAGGATCTTCTCCACCGTGACGCCTGTCTGCATCACGGCATCCATCAGGCGCGGAATTTCTCCGCCCGGATCGACGAAGGCGCCGCGCATGGTCTTCTCGCACCACACGAGTGAGGTGTTCTGCCGGAACGGCGTTACCGGGATGATAGCGACGCGGATCGAGGACATGATGGCGTTTGGTAGCAGGCTTTGCCCCCTCCCCGCGAGAGGGTTCAAGCGCTATAATCTCCCTCATGCACGCGATCACCCCCGTCTCCCTCAAGGAAGCCCCAGACGTCTTCACTGGTAAGCTCGGCGACAGCTTCGTCTCCACCGGCTTCGCGATCGTCGCCGACCATGGCCTCGACCCGGTGCTTATTGCGCGCGCGCTCGAATGCTTTAAGGCGTTCTTCGCGCTTCCGGACGAGGTGAAGCGAAGATACAAGATCCCCGGCGGCGGCGGGCAACGCGGCTACACGCCCTTCGGAACCGAAGCCGCCAAGGGCGCCGACAAGGTGGACCTTAAGGAGTTCTGGCACGTCGGACGCAACCTTCCCCCCGGCCACCCTTATCGCACCAAGATGGCTGACAATGTGTGGCCACAGGAGATCGAGGGCTTCGAGCAGGATACGTACGCGCTTTACCAGGCGTTCGATGCGCTCGGCGCAAAAGTGCTGACGGCTATCGCGCGTTACCTGAAGCTGCCCGAAGATTTCTTCGTATCAACGGTCGCGAACGGCAATTCCATCCTGCGCGCGCTTCACTATCCACCCCTCCTTTACTCTTCAGGACAGGGCAAGCCCGAAGGCATCCGCGCAGAAGCGCACGAGGACATCAACACCATCACCCTGCTGCTTGGCGCCGAGGAAGCGGGACTGCAGGCCAAAACGCGCGATGGCGCATGGCTCGACATCAACCCGCCTCCGAACTGCGTCGTCATTAATATCGGGGACATGCTGCAGCGCCTGACCAACGGCTATCTGCCATCGACCACGCACCGCGTGCTGAACCCCACCGCCGAACGCGCGCACCTGCCGCGCTATTCTATCCCCTTCTTCCTGCACTTTGCGCCGGACTATCTGATCAAGACACTGCCGAGCTGCGTTGATGGCACGCATCCCGAAAAGTGGCCGACGCCGATCACCTCGCAGGACTATCTGAACGAGCGCCTGCGGGAGATCAGGCTGTCGTGATCTCGCGACGATCAGGCGCTTCGCAGACTTAGGCCCGCCAGAGCTTCACAGACCCAGCGCGCGGCGGTCAGCGAGGTGATGTCCGCCACGTCGAGGGATGGATCGAATTCCGTAAGATCCACGCTGCGCACTTTCGGATGCGTGAGTATCGCGCGCGTGGCGTCGAAAAGGTCGTGCACGGCGACACCACCCGGTCGTGCGCCCGGCGCGCCCGGACATTGGGCGCGGTCGACGACGTCGATGTCAAAGTCAACGTGGATCACATCGCAACGGGCCGAGAGTATGTCGAGCGCGCGCTGGGCGACGACGACGAGACCCGCTTCCCGGCATTCGCGCACGGTGGCGACGTAAATGCCGGCCGCCTTCGCTTTGGCGTGCATCTTTGCCGTGTTCGCGAACGGCGCCAGTCCGATCTGCGCAATGTGGGCGCCGTCGAGGCCATCCTCCAGCAGCGCCTGCACCGGATTGCCGTTAGTCAGGCCACAGTCGGTGTCGCGAAGGTCAAAGTGCGCGTCGAGCGTGAGCAGGCCCGCCCGACTGAGCGTCGGCGAAAGCGCATGCACCGCCGGGCGCGTCACGGCGTTGTTGCCGCCGAGCAGGATCGTCACCGCATGCCGCGCGACTAGCGGCGACATCGCCTCACGGATCGGCGCGAAAGCGTTTGCAGGATCCATGAGCTTCAGGTCCAGATCGCCAGCGTCGAAGACCCGCTGAGACGACAGATCTATCCCTGTCTCGACATCATAGACGCTCATCCGCGCCAGCGCTGCGCGCACGGCCTTCGGCGCAAGGTCGCATCGGCCTGAAGTCAAGGAACGCTCGGCGAGCGGTGCGCCAAGCAGGGCGACGGGGGCGTTCGCGTCGGCGCCCAGCAGGCTCGCCGCGGAAGCCCAGGACCGGCATTCCGATGTCATAACCCGCTCCTAGCCGCGATGGCCCCTCGCGGTCTATAGGAGCATCCCAAAGGTGACTGATGTGGGATACCCTCTGGATCGACGCGCAACTGGCGACGATGGCGCGAAATGGCGCCGCGTACGGCGCGATCCGCGACGGCGCCATCGCCAGTAAGGACGGGCGCATAACATGGGTCGGCGCGAGGGTTGACCTTCCGGGCTCCGCGAAGACGCTGGCGCGTGAAGTCGTCAGCGCAGACGGCGCGTGGATCACACCCGGCCTTATCGATTGCCACACTCATCTCGTTTTCGGCGGAGACCGTGCGCACGAATTCGAGATGCGCCTTGAAGGCGCGAACTATGACGACATCGCCCGCGCGGGCGGAGGTATCGTTTCGACCGTCGCTGCAACCCGCGCGGCATCCGAACAGGAATTGATCGACAGCGCTGCGAAACGCCTCTCCAGCATGGTGCGCGAGGGGCTGACCACCGTCGAGATCAAGTCGGGCTACGGGCTCGATCTGAAAACCGAACTCAAGATGCTGTTGGCGGCGCAAGCGCTTGGCGCGCGCATGAACGTCCGGGTCCGCCGCACCTTCTTGGGGCTGCACGCGCTTCCCCCGGAGTTCCGCGACGACCGCGCGGCGTATGTGCAACTCGTCGCAGACGTCATGATACCGGCGATCGCCGCCTCCGGGGCGGCCGATGCGGTGGATGCGTTCTGCGAGGACATCGGGTTTACCGTCGATGAAGTCGACTATGTCTTCTCTGCCGCGCGCGCGCATGGGCTCGACCTGAAGCTCCACGCCGAGCAACTCAGCAATCTGCATGGCGCGGCGCTGGCGGCGCGCTACCAAGCGCTGTCGGCCGATCACCTGGAGTATCTTGATGACGCGGGCATTGCGGCCATGGCGGAGGCTGCAACGGTCGCCGTGCTGTTGCCGGGCGCATTCTACTTTCTGCGCGAGACGCAACTGCCGCCCATAGACAAGCTGCGCGCCGCCGGCGTCGCGCTCGCGGTGGCGGGGGACTGCAATCCGGGCACCTCGCCCATCGCCTCTCCCCTCACCGCGCTGAACATGGCGTGCACGCTTTTCCGGTTGACGCCGGAAGAAGCGCTCGCCGGCATGACTAGGGAAGCGGCGCGCGCGCTTGGCCTGCAGGATGAGATCGGCACGCTGGAAGTCGGCAAGGCGTGCGATCTCGCGATCTGGGATGTGACCCGACCTGCAGAATTGGCCTACTGGCTCGGCGCGGGTCTTCTGCGTGAGCGCGTCTTCGCCGGCCAGACCGATTGACCCTCAAGGAGAAAAGATCGTGGACCCACGCCGCGACGACACCCGCCTGATCCGCGCACCGCGCGGGCCCGACATCACATGCAGGAGCTGGCAGACGGAAGCCGCGCTGCGCATGCTGATGAACAATCTCGATCCCGACGTGGCCGAGCACCCCACGGAACTCGTCGTCTATGGCGGTATCGGTCGCGCCGCGCGCGACTGGGGATCGTATGACCGCATCGTGGCGACGCTGCGTCGGTTGAAGGACGACGAAACGTTACTGATCCAATCCGGAAAACCTGTGGGGGTGTTCCGCACGCACACAGATGCGCCGCGAGTGCTGCTCGCGAACTCCAACCTCGTGCCGCGCTGGGCGACGTGGGAGCACTTCGATGAACTCGATCGCAAGGGCCTGATGATGTACGGACAGATGACGGCCGGCTCGTGGATCTACATCGGCAGCCAGGGCATAGTGCAAGGCACGTATGAAATGTTCGCGGAGATGGGACGCCAGCACTTTGGGGGCGATCTTTCCGGGAAATGGATTCTCACGGCGGGACTCGGCGGCATGGGCGGCGCGCAGCCGCTGGCAGCGACCATGGCAGGCGCTTCGTGCCTCGCCATCGAATGCCAGAGCGACCGCATCGAGAAGCGTCTCGCGACGCGCTACCTCGACCGCCGCGCCGACACGATCGAGGAAGCGCTAACCATCATCGAAGCGGCGCGCGCAAAGAAGGAAGCGGTCTCTGTTGGTCTGCTCGGCAATGCCGCCGACATTCTCCCGGAGATGGTTAAGCGAGGCATTCGACCCGACATCGTCACCGACCAGACCTCGGCGCACGATCCCGCAAACGGCTACTTGCCAAAGGGCTGGACCATCCAACGCTGGCGCGCGATGCGTGAGCAAAACCCGTCGGAGGTGGCGGAAGCTGCGCGCGCATCAATCGCCGAGCACGTGCGTGCGATGCTTGCGTTCAAGGCGATGGGCGTTCCCGTCGTCGACTATGGAAACAACATCCGCCAGATCGCCAAGGATGTCGGCGTCGAGGACGCCTTCGCATTTCCCGGTTTCGTCCCGGCCTACGTGCGCCCCCTCTTCTGTCGCGGCATCGGTCCGTTCCGCTGGGTGGCGCTTTCGGGCGATCCCGGGGACATCGCGCGCACGGACGCCAAGGTCAAAGAACTCATCCCTAACGACAAGCGCCTGCACCGCTGGCTCGACATGTCGAAAGAGCGCATCGTCTTCCAGGGCTTGCCCGCGCGCATCTGCTGGGTGGGCCTCGGCGAACGGAGCCGGCTTGGACTCGCGTTCAATGAAATGGTGGCGAAAGGTGCAGTGAAGGCGCCGCTGGTCATTGGCCGCGACCACCTGGACTCTGGTTCTGTGGCGAGCCCCAACCGGGAAACGGAATCCATGCGCGACGGATCAGACGCGGTTTCCGACTGGCCATTGCTAAACGCGTTGCTCAACACGGCCTCTGGCGCCACATGGGTGTCGCTGCATCACGGCGGCGGCGTCGGCATGGGCTATTCGCAGCACTCCGGCGTCGTCATTGTCTGCGATGGCACGGACGCGGCGGCCAAACGCATCGAACGCGTGCTGTGGAACGATCCCGGCACGGGAGTCATGCGCCACGCGGACGCGGGCTACGACGACGCCATCGCTTGTGCAAAGGAAAAGGGCCTCGACCTGCCAATGCTGGAGGGTGCGCGATGACGCGCCTCGATCTCGCCACTCTGCGCGCCATCCTGGAAGGTCGCGCGACGGTGACACTCACTTCCGCCGACACCGACCGTCTCGATGCATCGGCTGCGGCGGTCGCGCGCGTTCTGGCGAAGGGTGACGCCGTCTACGGCGTCAACACCGGCTTTGGCCTGCTCGCATCCACCCGCATTGCCGACGACAAGCTCGGCCAACTCCAGCGCAATCTCGTGCTCTCACACTGCTGCGGCGTCGGCGCGCCGCTGCCGGATGCGGTCGTGCGGCTTGTGATCGCGCTGAAGATCGTCAGCCTCTCGCGCGGACATTCGGGCGTGCGACCGGTGGTGGTCCATGCGTTGCAGGCGCTGCTCGATGCACAGGCTTGGCCGGTCATTCCATCGCAGGGGTCGGTCGGGGCCTCCGGCGATCTGGCGCCGCTCGCGCATCTGAGTGCGGCTCTCATTGGCGAGGGTCGCATTCGGCTGAATGGCGAAGTCCTCGATGCGGGCGCAGCATTGAATCGCATCGGTCTCAAACCGCTCGTGCTCGGTCCGAAGGAAGGCCTTGCGCTGCTCAACGGCACACAGGTCTCGACCGCGCTCGCGCTCGACGCGCTTTTCCGCGCGGAAGACGTGTTCAACGCCGCGCTGTTTGCCGGCGCGCTCTCAGTCGATGCGCTGAAGGGCAGCGACGCGCCGTTCGACGCGCGCATTCACGCCGCACGCGGGCACCGGGGTCAATGCGACGTCGCCGCGGCCATGCGCTCGCTGCTTGCGGGCAGCGCGATCCGCGAGAGCCACGTGGACTGCGACCGGGTGCAGGACCCCTACTCCCTGCGCTGTCAGCCGCAGGTGATGGGCGCGTGCCTCGATGTGCTGCGTCAGGCGGCGACGACCCTCGTCAAAGAAGCCAACGCAGCCACCGACAATCCCCTCGTCTTCGCCGAAGACGACGCCGTGCTTTCCGGCGGCAACTTCCACGCGGAGCCCGTCGCCTTCGCCGCCGACATGATCTCCATGGCGACCGCCGAGATCGCCTCCATAAGCGAGCGCCGCCTCGCCATCCTCGTCGATCCGAAGATGAGCGGCCTGCCGGCATTCCTGGTCGAGAACAGCGGTCTCAACTCGGGCTTCATGATCGCGCATGTGACGGCGGCCGCACTCGTCTCCGAGAACAAGACGCTGGCGCACCCGGCGAGCGTCGACTCCCTGCCGACTTCCGCCAATCAGGAAGACCACGTCTCCATGGCCACCTTCGCCGCGCGAAAAGCCGGCGACATCGCGCACAACGCCGCCCACGTCATCGGCATTGAACTGATGGCCGCCGCGCAAGGGATCGATTTCCACGCGCCGACGAGAACGTCGGACACTCTGGCGGCGGCGCATGCCCGAATTCGCCAATCCGTCACAAAACTCCGCTGTGACAGGGCCTTGTCCGGGGACATCGCTGCGCTAGCGGCGCTCGTGGAACAAGGCGCCTTCGGCCGACTGCTGTCCGTTAACCCAGAAGGTTGACGCAACCCCTTCAAACCAGTGCTTGGGGCCATGAACGCCGCCACCGCCGTTAACGCTCCTGCTCTCGCCCTGCGCGGCCTCGCCAAGTCATTCGGAGACAAGCGCGCCGTGGCGAACCTCGATCTAGATGTGCGTGCGGGAGAACTCTACGCGCTGCTGGGACCGAATGGCGCCGGCAAGACAACAACGCTCCGCATGGTCGCGGGACTCCTGCAGCCGGACGCAGGCGAAATCGGCATCTTCGGCGTCGATGCGCGCGCCGATCCAAAGGGCGCCAAACGCATCACCGCGTGGCTGCCGGACGAGCCCATGCTGTACGACAAGCTCACGGCCTGGGAGTATCTTGAGTTCGTCGCTGGCCTCTGGGCTGTACCGACGAAAGTCGCGAAAGCCCGCGCGCAGGAGTTGCTGGAACTGCTCGATCTCTGGCAGCACAAGGACGAGCGCTGCGAGGGCTTCTCGCGCGGGATGAAGCAAAAGGCAGCGCTTGCTGGCGCGCTCATACACGAGCCGAAATTGCTGATGCTCGACGAACCTCTCACCGGACTCGACGCCGCCATCGCACGTCAGGTGAAGGACCTCCTGCAGCAGCGCGTGCGCAACGGCGCCACAATCATCCTCACCACGCATATCCTCGACGTAGCCGAACGCATGGCGCATCGCATCGGCATCATCACCGACGGGGCACTGGTGGCGGAAGGCACGCTCGCCGAACTGCAGACGCGCGCAGGCGTCGGCATGTCCCTCGAAGATGTCTTTCTGCAACTCACCACGAATACTCGTCGACCGGAGCCAACGGCGTGACCATCCGAGGCCTCGGTGGCTTTCTGTTCCTTCTTGGGCACGAAATCAGGCTCGCATTCCGGACCCGCCACGACTCCCAGCGCGGTGCGCGCCTGTGGTTGCTTGCGTTTCTCGGCCTCGTGATCCTTGGCGTCGGCTGGGCTGCCGCGAGCGTGCTTTCGAAGTTCGAGCCAGCGCTGACGCCGCCTGTGTTGCTCGCAATAAGCGCCGGCATTGCGTTCGTGGCGACATTGATGCTGGGTCATGCGCTGATCTCGGCGACGGACGCCGTCTACACGCGGGGCGATCTAGATCTCCTGCTATCGTCGCCCTTTTCGCCATGGACCGTGATGACTGTTCGCGCGCTCGGCGTCGCTGTGCAGGTCGCCACGACCTATATGGTCATGATCTCCGGCCTGCTTGTCTCACTCGCGATCATGGGTGCGTGGAAGTGGCTGGCGCTCGGTCCGGCGCTCATCGGCCTTGCACTGTTTGCGACGGGCGGCGGGTTGTTTGTGGCGATGGCGCTGTTTGCGACCATCGGCCCGCGCGCAACGCGCGTCGCTGCGCAGGTGCTTGGCGCCTTTGTCGGCGCTTCGATCTTCTTGGCGTTCCAGTCCCAACAGTTGCTACCGCGCGAGGAACGCGACGACGCGGCAAACGAACTCCTCGATCGCGTGCTCCAAGTGCGGGCCCCCGCGGACAGTCCATTCTTCCTGCCGGCGCGCGCATTCCTGGGCGATGCGGACGCCCTGCTTGTCTGGACGGTGAGCGCGCTCATCGTATTTGCAGCGGCGGCGTTCTGGTTCAGCCGGCGGTTCACGTCTGACGCCGCAGCCATCCTTTCACTTGGCCCGAAGAAGCGCGCCTTCGACGTGCGAACCCGTCCTTTCCGCGGCGGCGTCATGGCCTCTCTTGTGCGCAAGGAGTGGCGCCTGATTGCTCGCGACCCGGTGCTGCTGTCCCAGGTCTTGCTTCAACTCATCTACATGATCCCGCTCGTCTTCGTGCTCTACCGGTCGTCCGGCGATGGAGAGATGAACGCCGGCATGTTTGGTCTGATGGGGGGCGTCGTCGCCGCGATCAGCGCGTCGCTCGCCGCGTCACTCGCCTGGATCACCGTGTCGGCGGAAGATGCCCCCGACCTCGTGGCTGCAGCGCCGATAGATCGCCGATCCCTAGAATTGGGCAAGCTTGCCGCTGCGGTCGCCCCGGCGGCGCTGCTGGCGGGCGTCGCCGCAGCGGGGATTGCGCGCGTCGATCCGATGGCGGGGCTGTGGACCATTCTCGGCGCGGTCGCCGCTTCAATTTCGGCCGGTCTTGTGGGCGTCTGGCACCAGGAACCCGGGGCCCGGAAGGACTTCCGGCGGCGTCCGAAAGCCTCTTGGACGGCACAACTCGGTCAGTCCTTCGTCACGATCGCCTGGGCTGGCGCCACGGGCCTCGCGGCAAGCGGACTAGCTGGTCTGGCAATCATACCCGGCGTCATCGCTCTGGGCTTGCTGCTGGCGCTCGGGGAAAGCCGCCGTAAACCGGTTTAATCCACTGTGTCGCGGAAGTACGCGACGACTTCGCCCTGCAGTTTCAATGTCAGCGGATTGCCACGGCGATCCCGAGTGGCCCCAACGGCCAGGCGCACCCAGCCTTCGCTAACGCAATACTCCTCGACGTTATTCTTCTCGACGCCGCGAAACCGTATGCCGACGCCGCGCTCAAGAATGGCGGCATCGTGGAATGGGCTCTTCTCATCGGTCGAGAGGCGGTCTGGGGGCGTATCTGACATCCCCGGGTGATAGCTGGCGCGCCGCGCGCCGACAACATCTCCGAGCTTCAGGCGGTCGGCAGGCTCACGCGAAAGCAGGCGCCCGCGCCTCGCTTGCAGAGGGAAACATCCCCTCCCATGCCGTGCGCCAACTCCTGCGCGATCGCCAGTCCGAGACCGAAGCCGCCTTCGCGCTGGGAGACGGCAAAAGGCTCGAAAAGCCGCTGGCGGACGTGCGCCGATACCCCGGGACCGTTGTCGACAATCTCGATTTCTATCCGTCTGTCCACCACTAGAGCGCAGGCGGTCACGATGCCATCCTGCCTTCCGACAAGCGCCTGCGCCGCGTTGCGAATGAGATTGGCGAAGATCCGATGAAGTTGCTCGGGATCGGCCATTGCAGCAGCAGCCGTGGGGATATCGTTGACCCACTTCACGCCGCCGTGCTGCGCCAGCGCGTCTTCGGCCGCTTCCTCGACCACGTCGCGAACAAGAACCGCCCGCCTTTGCGCCGGCGGCTCATCAGCCTTTCCATATCTGAGCGTGGCTTCAGCAAGCGCCGCAGCGCGCGCGATCGCACGCTCCAGTCGTGGCGCGGACTGGCGGACCTGAGGATCGTCGCTGCCTGCCAGTCGCTCCGTCACGATCTGGGCGGTGGCAAGGGAGTTACGCAGGTCGTGTGAAAGCTTGGCGACGGCGGATCCAAGCGCCGCGAGGCGGTCCTTCTGTCGCAACGCCGCACGCACTTCTTGCTCCATGCCCGCCAACGCGACTTCCGCGCGCGATATTTCGTCGACGCCGATCGAAGGCGGAATGCGGATTGACGGATCATTCGGGCGCTTGCCAAATGCTTCGATCGCCGAACTGAGGCGCACAATTCGTCGCACGACAAGAAAGAGAAGCGCTGCGTATAGGGCCGCCCCGACCGCCAGTGACGCGAGAATTGTGTTGCCGAGCAGGCGACGCGCGTGACGCCCAAGGTCGCGCTTCAGCCCCCTCTCATTGATGACCACCTCAATGAAACGGCCGCTCTCGTATCGCGGCGCGGCCAGTACACGCACCAGACGCCCCTCCTTTGAAAACAAAGCCGACATGGCGTCGAGAGGAGACCCGGTGCGGCCTTCACGCAGGTCGACGGTCCGTACATCCACGTCTGCGGGGACTTCGGATTGAAGCGACAGCACCCGTTCATCGTCCCGTTGCAGCGCCACTATCCGCACGCCGGCATTGAGCAGAAGTTCCTGTTCGAGCTGTTCGGTGAGGGCGCCCGTCGGCGCCGCCTCGCGCGCGAGCGCGGCCACCTGGGCCGCATCGACACGGCTTCTAAGCCAGTTGTCGTGATAATCGCCGAGCGCTGGCCCAACGAGAATGACGTCCACAACTACCACGAACGCGATCGTCAACGCTAGCAACTGACCCGCAAGGCCGCCTGCAAAGCGTCCGGCAAACGCCCGTAAACCAGAAACGCCCCTCTCCATATCAACAAGAGTGGACGATGCACTCCGCGTTCACAAGTACGCGAGCCGTTGTGCATGCAGAGCGCTCCATCTCGGCCGGTAGCGAAGCCAATCAGGGGAGCCGATTGAGCAGACCCACCAGCCGTCGGGTTCCGGCGCTGAACAGCAGCGGCGCGTAGTAGGCGCCGGCCGCCCGCTTGATGATCTCACCGCGTGTCGGGTACGGCGCGACGACGCCGGTAAGCGCGCGGAGACCAAGCTTGCTGACCATGGCGAGCGCGACGATCTGGATGAGGTCTGCGGCGCCCCCGCCGACGATCTGCGCGCCCAGAATCTTCGCGCCGGGACCGACGACTATGCGCGCAAAACCTTCGGTGTCGCGTTCGGCCTGCGCACGGTCGTTGTCGTGAAACGGGGCGGTGACGACCTTCACCTTGTCGCCGAACTTTTCCCGCGCCGCGCTTTCGCTGAGACCGATCTGGGCGATCTCGGGATCGCAGTAGACGGCGGCGGGAATGGAAACGGAGTCGGCGCGGGTCTTGGCCTTGAACAGCACGCTGCGCACGAAGGCGCTCGCATGCCAACCGGCGGCGTGGGTGAGCTGTTCGCGGCCCGCCACGTCGCCCACGGCCCAGACGCGTGAGTTGCTAACGGATCGCAGCCAGGGATCGACGACCACGCCCTTCGCGTTGCTCTCGACGGAGGCCTTCTCGAGATGGAGCCCCTCGACCACTGCCCTCCGACCGATCGCGACCAAAAGGTGCGTGCCTTCGACCGTCTCTCGACCCGCCGGCGTCTCAATCTCCACGCGGATCGCACCCGCCGTCCCCGAAACGGCCACCGCTTTGGCGCCCTCTCGCAACACGACGCCTTCGTTCGCCAAGGCCTGCACCGCCAGCGCGCGCACATCGGCGTCGAACGGACCGAGCGCTTTTTCCGCTTCTAGGACCGTCACATCCGCGCCGAGACGCCGGAATGCCTGCCCAAGTTCAATGCCGATGGCGCCGGCGCCGAGAATGATGAGGCGCTGTGGAAATTCGGGCGCCGAAAAGATTGTCTCATTGGTACAATAGGGCGTTTCGGCGAGACCGCGGATCGGCGGCACAAAGGCGCGCGCGCCGGTGGCGATCACGAAGCGCTTGGCGCGGACGCGTACGGTCTCGCTGACGAGGGTGCGTTGATCCTCAAAGCGCGCGCTCTCGCGCACGACGGTCACGCCAAGGCCTTCGAATCGCTCCTGACTGTCGACGGGCGCGATCGTCTCGATGACGCCGGCGATGTGCGACTTCACCGCCGCCCAGTCGACGACGGGTTCGGCATTGGCGATCCCGAAGCGTGACGCCCTGCGAAAGGTTTGCGCCGCCTTGCCTGCCGCGATAATCGCCTTCGACGGAACGCACCCGTAGTTGAGGCAGTCGCCGCCCATTTCACCGTGCTCGAACAGCACGACCTTTAGGCCGAGTTGCGCGGCGCCGGAGGCGACGGACAATCCACCCGATCCGGCGCCGATGACGGCGATGTCGGCTTTCAGCTCTTTCATGCGGGTTTCTTGCTGCGGAGACGCTTGATGACCACAGGCGCGAGCGACACCGCAGCGAGTGCGAAGAAGGCTGGGATCAGCTGCTTTGCGAAGCCTGCAAGATTGGGTTCCTCGCCGCTGGCGAAGACCGCGCCGAGACCCGAACCGATCCAAGTGTACGCGATCACGCCCGGCAGGATGCCGACGGCGGTGGCGATCAAGTATTGGGGCAGCTTCGCCCCAAGCAGCGCAGGCGCGATGTTGGCGACGGGAAACGGCACGACGGGCAGGAAGCGCAGCGTCAGCATGTAGCTGAAAGGATTCTCCTGAAAACCGGACTCAAGTCGCTTGAGGAACGGCCCTGCGCGGCGACGCAGAGGCTCGCCCACCGCCGAGCGCGCGACGAGGAAAAGCAGCGTTGCGCCCGAGGCTGCGCCGACAACTGTGGCCAGCGCGCCACCCGCCAATCCGAATAGAAACCCGCCGCCGATCGTCAGCCACAACGCGCCGGGGATCATGAGCGCGGTGAAGAGGATGTATGCCGCAAGATAGGTAGCGACTGCGGCGATCGGTTGCTCGGAGACAAAAGCCGTCAACGCTTGCCGGTGCTGCGCCAGCGCTTCGAACGACAGCTGCTTGTGCAGCCCGAGTGCGAAGGCGGCGGCAAGGCCGCCAATGATCACAAGCAGCGGAAGATACCGCACGATTGGATGTGTCTTTCGCACCGCCGGAGCGTCGATGGATTTCAGCTCAGCGGCCATTGGCGTTCAGTGTCCAGTCGTAGTCATATCCAGCGATGCGGTTTGTCGCGCGGATGCGGGTTGCGAGATCTGATGTTGCGAAGCGCAACAGGTGCGCCCGCAATTGCGCAGTGTTTCCAAAATCGCTCGCGTACCAATCATAGATTGACGAGAGCCGCAAACCGTTCGCCGCCACCGTCACGCCGCGCGGATGATTGACGTAGAGGCGCGCTGCAGCATCGAGATCGGCCTCAAGCGTCGAGGCGCGCCACGCCCGCGCCATAAGGTTGGGGCACCCGATCGACGCGCAATTCAACGCATAGTGCAGGCGCGGATCCTTGAACTGGACGCGCAGGATCGCGTTCTCGATCTCGTCCAGAGAGAGGCGCCTGCCCTCCACCGTAACGACCTTCGTGAGCCATGGCCCGATCAGCGCCTTCGGATTGAGGCCCGCACCCTCGCTACGGATGTCGCGGATGGAGCGCACCGGGTGGCGCGCAAGGATCACCCGGACGGTGGCGGCGTTGTAGAGATTGGCCCAGACTGCGAATTGCGCGTCGCGCGGCAGCGTCGAGACAGGCGTGAGCTCAAGACTGTTGATGTAGGCGTCCAGGGCCGCGCGGTCGGCGGCGGAGGCTTTCCAGCCTGCATAGTCCACCCGAGCCACGCCGTCGGCGGCCATGGTTACCCGACGGCTCAAAAGGTCGTCCCATGAACGGGAGTCGGGTTCGGCGGCGTGAGCGGCGCCCAGGGTCAGGAGCGCGGCCGCTGCGGCGATCAAAGGTCTCATGGGAGGGCTCGGCGCCTGCCGGCGGGCGCAAATCAACGTCGGCTTGATGCATACGGCGGGCGACCCGACCCGGTTGCATGCTTGACGCCTTACCCCCGCCTCGTGTATCCGCGCCGGCTCAACTGCAGACTGACGAGGAAGTAACGTGGCCACCAAGAGGACGTATCAGCCGAGCCGTCTCGTGCGCAAACGTCGCCATGGCTTTCGCGCGCGCATGGCCACCAAGAACGGCCAGAAGGTCCTGTCGCGTCGCCGCGCCAAGGGCCGCAAGCGCCTCTCGGCCTGAACCAGGTCCCCGAAACCACAGAAATTGGAAAACTGCGCAAACGTGCAGAGTTTCAGTACGTCCAGAAAGGCGTCCGCAACGGTCGCCCGACCCTCGCCGCCCAGGCCCGCCGCCGCGTAGACGCCTCCGGCGATGACAGAGGCCCGCCCCGCGTAGGGTTCACCGCCACCAAGAAGATCGGCAACGCCGTCGCCCGCAACCGGGCGAAGCGCCGGCTGCGTGAGGCCGCGCGTCGAATGGTCCCGCTCTACGGCAAGGCCGGGGTCGACTATGTGTTCCTCGCGCGCGACACGACGGGGGACGCCCCCTGGCAGGCGCTGCTTGACGATATGAAAGACGCATTGTTAAGGCTCGCCGCCGCGTTAGAGCGGACAGCCTGACGTTACGCCCGGGGCCCTGCCCCGAAGGGCTTTTCCCATTCAAGGACGAACGATGACGAACCCCGGCGGTCCCAATCAGGACGACGGCACGACCCGGAACATGATCCTTGCGGTTGTGATCTCGCTGGCGCTGTTCCTGCCCTACCAGTTTTTCGTTCTCGACCCGATGCAGAAGCAGCAGCGCGCCGCCGCACAGGCGGAGCGTGTGGAGGTGCAAAAGCAGCGCGTGGAAGGTCCAGCGTCGAATGCGCCAGTGGCGCGTAGCGTCGCGGTGTCGTCGGGCAAGCGCGTGCCATTCGACGCGCCTGGCGTTGACGGTTCCATCGCACTCGCGGGCGGGCGCATCGATGATCTTTCGCTCAAGCGCTACCGGCAGACGGTCGAGCCGACGAGCCCGGAAGTCATCTTCCTTAACCCGGAGTCCGCCCGCGGCGCGACCTACGGAGTTTTCGGCTGGACGACCGCCGATGGCTTGGTCGATGTGATTCCCGAATGGACCGCCCCGGACGGCGCCAGGCTCACGCCGCAGTCGCCGCTGACGCTCACCTACGACACCAATGATGGGCTTGTGTTCACCCGCACCGTCACTGTGGACGACAACTACATGTTCACCGTCGTCGACAAGGTTTCGAACGCGAGCGAGACGCCTCGCGTGCTGACGCCATACGGCGTGGTCCGGCGCCACGGCCTTCCCGACGACCTGATGAACTACATGACGGTCCACGAGGGATTTACGGGCGTTCTCGACAGCACGCTCTATGAGACCGATTATTCTGCCGCAGACAAGAGCAAGGGACAGAACTTCGAGAAACTCGCCGCCGGCGTGCAAAGCACTGGCGGGTGGCTCGGCATCACCGACAAGTACTGGCTCGCAGCTGTCATTCCTGATCGCGCCTCGACTGTGAGCGCCCACTACGCCGCACTGCCGGGCAACGACGGCCGCAAGGTGTACGAAGCGGGCTATTTCGGCCTGCCGCAAACCATCGCTCCAAATGGAGAAGCCACGGCGACGCACCACTTCTTCGCCGGCGCCAAACGCGTGGAAATCCTGCGAAGCTACGAAGAGAGCCTTGGCGCCACCGACCTGACGAAGGCCGTGGACTGGGGAAACTTCTACTTCCTCACCCGGCCGTTCTTCTGGCTGCTGGAGACCTTCTACAAACTCGTCGGCAACTTCGGCGTGGCAATCATGCTGGCCACCGTCGCGGTGAAGGCCCTACTCTTTCCGATCGCGTACAACTCGTACAAGACGATGTCGAAGATGCAGAAGCTGCAGCCGAAAATGAAGGAGCTGCAGGAGAAGTTCGCCGCCGACCAGCAGCGTCTCCAGCAGGAGATGATCAAGCTCTACCAGACCGAGAAGATCAATCCGGTGACGGGATGCTTGCCGATCTTCCTCCAGATCCCAATCTTCTATGCGCTCTACAAAGTTCTGCTCGTCAGCATCGAGATGCGTCACACGCCGTTCGTCGGCTACATCAAGGATCTGTCGGCGCCCGATCCGACGTCGTGGCTGAACCTGTTCGGACTTCTGCCGTTCAATGCACCAGTCGACATCCCCGTCCTCGGCTTCGTCATCGCGGTGGGTCTTTTGCCGGTGCTGTACGGCGTCAGCATGTGGGCCGTCACAGCGATCAGTCCCCAGCAGGTCCAGGACCCCATCCAGCGGCGCATATTCCAGCTCATGCCCATTCTCTTCACTTTCATGTTCGCGAGCTTCGCGGTCGGCATGGTGATCTACTGGGTGTGGTCGAACGTGCTGACGTTCGCGCAGCAATACGCGATCATGCGGCATCAGGGCGTGAAGACCGGTCTCGACAACTGGATCGACAAGACGTTCGGCAAGAAGCCGGCTGAATCCGTGGTGAAGTGACCACGCCGCATTCTCCTGAAGCGCTCGAAGCAGGACGCCTGTTGTTCGCTGGCCCTGTCACGTTCGAGCGCGGCGTGGTGAAGATGGATGGGCTTCCACCGCCGGACCTGCCGGAAATCGCGTTTGCTGGCCGTTCCAACGTCGGCAAGTCCAGCCTTGTGAACGCGCTCACGGGGCGCAAGGCGCTTGCGCGTGCATCAGGAGAACCTGGCCGAACGCGCGAACTCAACTTCTTCCTGCTGGGCGAGAAGATGCGCTTCGTCGACATGCCCGGCTACGGCTACGCAAAGGCGCCGAAGACCGAGATTGAGCGCTGGACGAAACTCGTGCGCGACTATCTGCGCGGACGTCCTGGCCTCGCCCGCGTATTCCTGCTCGTCGACGCGCGCCACGGCTTGAAGGCCAGCGATGCCGCCGTGATGGATATGCTGGATGAGAGCGCGGTGGTTTATCAGGTGGTGCTCACAAAGGCTGACAAGCTCAACGACAAGACGTTAGGCGAGATGGTCGCCGACACGGTGAAACTGCTTCTCAAACGGCCAGCGGCGCACCCGCTGGTGCTGCCGGTTTCGGCGCACCATGGCGCAGGCATGGCAGAATTGCGGGCGGAAGTCGCGGCGCTCGCGAGCGCGTGAACCGCCGCCGGAACTGGTCCGCCGAACACCCCTTCCGCCCTGCCCCGCGGCGCCCTAAAGGGCGTCGGTGACCAAGACGACCTCCGACGCCGCCATGCTCTCCAGCAATGGCTTTGCGACCGCTAAAACGCTGGCGGAGGCGCTGCCCTTCATCCAGATCTATGATCGCGAAACCGTGGTCATTAAATACGGCGGGCATGCCATGGGCGACGTCGATACGGCCAAACGCTTCGCCGCCGACGTGGTGCTGCTCAAGCTTGTCGGCATCAATCCGGTCGTCGTGCACGGCGGCGGGCCACAGATCAGCCGCATGCTGGAACGCGCGGGCGTGAAATCGGCGTTCGTCGATGGTTTGCGCGTCACCGACACGCAGACGATGGAAGTCGCCGAAATGGTGCTTTCCGGCGCGGTCAACAAGGACTTGTCACACCTGATCACTGCGGCAGGCGCCGAGGCTGACGTCCGCGGCGTGGGGCTCTCCGGCAAGGACGCGCGCATCATTACCTGCGAGAAGGTCAAGCGTACAAAGCGCGACCCCGACTCCAAAATCGAACAGGTCGTCGATCTCGGTTTCGTCGGCGAGCCAAAGTACGTGGACGCGACACTGATCGAACTACTCATCAATGCCACGGAGCATGATTACATTCCCGTCATCGCGCCAATCGGCGTCGCCGAGGACGGCGCGACTTACAACATCAATGCCGATACCGCCGCCGGCGCCATTGCCGGCGCGCTGAACGCTAAACGCTTTCTGCTGCTCACGGACGTCGAGGGTGTTCTGGATGGCAACAAAAGCCTCATCCGCGAGATGAGCCGCGAACATGCTGCAGAACTCATCGCAACAGGCGTTGCATCCGGCGGCATGATCCCCAAACTGGAAACTTGCACGGCGGCGCTGGACGCAGGGGTCGAAGCCGCCGTCATCCTCGATGGCCGACAGCCGCATGCGCTACTGATGGAGTTGTTCACCGACCATGGCGCCGGCACGCTTATCCGCTGACTCCGGCCTGGGCCGGATGCTGACCTTCTGGACGCTGTTGGCGGCGCTTCTGGCGTTGTGCCTGGCATTCGGCGCATCCACGAGCCACGCACAGCAAGCGCGCAAGAACGACGGCAAGCAGACCGGTGGTTGGTCGCTGTGCAACCAGACGAGCTACATCCTCGAAGCCGCCACGGGCCGTCCGGATGGACGCGCCGTCGTGGTGCAGGGGTGGATCAGGTTGCGACCAGGTCAGTGCGCCGCCGCCGCCCCTTCGCCCCTAACGCGAGGCGTGCACTATGTGTACGCGCGGACAGTCAACGCACACCGCGGCGGCCGTCGCCAGTGGGGGGGCGATGCAAAACTCTGCATTGACCCGACCTCATCCTTCGCCGTGGAAAACCCCTCCTCGTGCGAACAAATGGGTCTTGAAGAGCGCGATTTTCGGCGTGTGCAAATCAACAAGCGCGACAGCTGGCGCACAAGTTTCGCCGAAGCCAGCCCGTTGACCCTCTTCGGCGCGCGCAGTCAGGGCCTGCAGCGCCTGCTTGCCGACGCGGGCTATGATTCCCGAACAGCCTCCGGCGGGACCGATCCGCGGCGGGCGGCCGGGGCAATCCAGCGCTTCCGCGAGGACTCAAAGCTGCCAGCGACCGCCAGCGAAGATCAGCTGATCGATGCGCTCGAGACCGCCGCGCGCCGCCGTGCCGCCGCGATCGGGCTAACGCTTTGCAACCGCACTTCAGGGCGCGTCTGGTCGGCCGTCGCGCGCCGCCGCGGTGAAGGCTGGGAAAGCCGCGGCTGGTGGCCGCTCGGCCCCGGCGCCTGCGCGCGCGCCGTCGACGATCCGCTGCTGCAGACCTACTACTTCGTGCACGCGGTAATGGAGACGCCACAAGGCGAACGCTATCTCGCGGCGCCCGGCACCACGTTTTGCACCAGCCCCACCAAGTTCGCGATCCTGAGCCGCGATCGCTGCGCGGCGCGCTACTACGACGAGACGCTCTTCACCCCGATTTCCAGCGACGGGCGCGAAGGTCTGGTCGTGGAGTTCTTTGACGCCGACTTCCTGCCCAGTGGCGCACGTCCGCAGCAATCCAACGCGCCGCTCGTCGCCAGCGACGGCCCGGCCGACCCCGGCGAGCGCGATACTGGCCGCGAGCCGCGTTCGCGGGCGCCGCCGCTCATTCCCGGTCTCGCGAAGAAGGGCGCCGATCAGCGCACCACCGTGACGCTGCCGGGCCAGCGGCCTGCAACGCCCGCCCCGCCGAAGGGGCCCGACAATTGAGCACGCTCACCGGACGTGACGTCTGGGTGTTCGATCTCGACAACACGCTCTATCCAGCCGAGCATGAAGTGTTCGACGCGATCGGCCAACGCATGACCGCGTTCATATCCCGAACGGTCGGCGCGGAATGGAATGCGGCGTTGGCGCTGCGCGAAACCTATTTCAACGCCTACGGCGCCACGGTCGTGGGCCTCGTGAAGCACCATGGCGTCGATGCGGCGGCCTTCCTTCACGAGGTTCATGACGTATCCCTGGAAGCCGTGGAACCTGATCGCGAACTCGGCGGGCTGATCGCACGACTGCCCGGACGGCGAATGGTGTTCACCAACGGCGGGCGGGAGTACGCTCACCGCATCCTAGCGCGTCTGGGTATCGACAAGGCGTTCGACACCGTTTTCGCGCTGGAGGACACAGGCCTTGTGCCGAAACCCGCACGCGCCGCCTTCGAACGGCTTGTCGCAGCATGCGACTTCGCCCCCGCACGCGCGGTGATGTTCGAAGATCACCTCCGCAACCTGGAGCCCGCCGCCGAACTTGGTTTCGCCACGGTGCTCGTCGGCGTCGCCGCGCCACCCGCGCCGTACGTCCATCACGCCACACCAAGCCTGCACGCCTTCCTGCGCGCAGTGCTGGACAACCAGTCATTGACCGCCGCGCCCGCCTCCCCTAGCGAGCGGGGATGACTGCCGAACTCGCCTCCATCATCGACGCCGCGTGGGAGCGCCGCGCCGACGTCTCCCTCACCGGCCGGGGAGGCGAGCGCGACGCCGTCTTCACCGCGCTTGATCTGCTCGACAGCGGCAAGGCGCGCGTCGCTGAACGCGGCGCTGACGGAGCATGGACAGTTCATCAGTGGCTGAAGAAAGCCGTGCTGCTGTCTTTCCGCCTCTGCGACAACACCGTGATGGGCGCGACCGAGGACCCGCACTGGGACAAGGTTCCGCTGAAAACCGCTGGCTGGGGCGAGAACCGCTTCCGTGAAGCAGGCTTCCGCATGGTCCCCGGCGCCGTCGTTCGTCGCGGCGCCTACATTGCGCGTAACGTCGTGCTCATGCCCTCCTTCGTGAACATCGGCGCCTATGTCGATGAGAACGCGATGATCGACACGTGGGCCACCGTCGGCAGTTGCGCACAGATCGGCAAGAACGTGCACGTCTCCGGCGGCGCCGGCATCGGCGGCGTGCTGGAGCCGCTGCAGGCAAACCCGGTCGTAATCGAAGACGACTGCTTCATCGGCGCGCGCAGCGAAGTGGCCGAGGGCGTGATTGTGCGACAGGGCGCGGTGCTGTCCATGGGCGTGTATCTAGGCGCCTCCACCAAGATCGTCGACCGCAAGACCGGCGCGGTGACGAACGGCGAAGTTCCGCCCTACGCGGTCGTGGTGCCCGGCGCGATGCCCGATCCGCTCGGCGGACCGTCGCTATATTGCGCGGTGATCGTAAAGCAAGTGGACGCGCAGACGCGCTCGAAAACGAGCATCAACGAACTGCTGCGGGATTAGAACTTCTCCGAGGGGTCATCGCGCTCTACATGATGCATATGACCCCGCTGGCTGATCCCCTTCCGCTCGCACAGGCGCTTATGCGCCGCCGCAGCGTTACTCCAGCGGACGATGACGTCCTCGCGGTGCTTACCGACGCATTGGAACCGCTCGGATTCCGAGTGAAGCGCTATCGCTTCGGCGAGGTCGATAACATCTATGCGCGCCGCGGGGACAGCGCGCCGAATTTTTGTTTCGCGGGTCATCTCGACGTGGTTCCACCAGGCGATGTGGCGGCCTGGACAAGCGATCCCTTCGCAGCCGAAGTGCGAGACGGAAGGCTCTACGGGCGCGGCGCTGCGGATATGAAGGCGGCCATCGCAGCGATGACGTCGGCGGTTGCTCAGTTCGACAACGATGGCGGCGTACAGAACGGCTCCATCAGCTTCCTGATCACTCTGGATGAAGAAGGCCCCGCAGTCGACGGCACCCGAAAGGTGCTCGAAGCGATCGCTGCCGAAGGCGAGCGCATCGATCACTGCCTCGTCGGCGAGCCGACGAGCGTCGAGCACGTCGCAGACACCGTGAAGAACGGTCGACGCGGCAGCCTGAACGCTGTGATCACAGTAACAGGCAGGCAAGGCCATGTGGCGTATCCGAGGCTTGCGGTGAATCCCGTTAACGTGCTGCTGGATGTCGTCCATCACCTGCGCAGGCGCATCCTCGACTCCGGAGCGCCCGGCTTCGACGCATCGAACCTGGAGATCACGAGCATCGACGTCGGAAACGTCGCGCATAATGTCATCCCCGCGCGTGCGACCGCGAAGTTCAACATCCGCTTCAACACCCACCACACGGGCGAAGCGCTCCTGGACTGGATCGAAGAATGCCGCCAGCGCGCGGGGCGCTTTGCGGCGGGGGCCGAGATCGTCGTCGACGCGCGCGTCACGGGCGAGCCCTTCTACACCCGGCCCGGCATGTTCACGGATCTCATCGCCGAAGCTACGCGCGAGACGCTCGGTCGTGCGCCGGAGCTTTCTACAACGGGGGGGACATCGGACGCGCGCTTCATCAAGGATTTCTGCCCGGTCGCCGAACTCGGCCTGCAGAATGCGACCGCGCACATGGTGGATGAAAACGTCGCCGTCCATGACGTGCGCGAACTCGCCCGAATCTACACCGCGATCCTAAAGCGCTACTTCGCGCCGGCTGCGTAACCCACGCGCACGAGGTAGAGCCCATCCGCTGGAGCTACGGGCCCGCACGCCGCGCGATCCTTCGCCGCCAGCGCGCGCGCCACCCAGCCGACGGACTGCTTGCCCAACCCCACTTCCACGAGCGTGCCCGTCATCGAACGCACTTGCCGATGCAAGAACGAGCGCGCTTGTACGTGGATGTGCACCTCATCGCTGGCGCGTACGACGTGGATTTCATCGAGCGTCTTCCGCGGGCTTTTCGCCTGACATGCGCTGTCGCGGAACGTAGTGAAATCGTGATCGCCGACCAGCACCTGGGCCGCGGCATCCATAGCCTCGGCGTCCAGCGGGCGCACCACGCGCCAGGCCTTGCCGCGATCAAGTGCGAGATCGGCGCGGCGATTGATGATGCGATACCAGTAGCGCCGCCTGATCGCATCGAAGCGCGCGTGAAAACCTGAGTCTGCCTCTTCGGCCTCGATCACGGCAATGGGGTGGGGCCGCAAATGCGCATTGAGCGCGTCCCGTACCGCTGACACGTCATAGCTCTTTGGCAGATCCACATGTGCAACCTGCGCCAGCGCGTGCACGCCAGAATCAGTCCGCCCGGCGCCGATGACATCCACGCGCAAGCCGCAAAGCTTCTCCACGGCGTCTTCCAGCGCACCTTGCACGCTCGGCGCCGCGCCAAGCCGTTGCCAGCCCTGATAGGGGCCGCCGTCGTACTCTATTGTCAGTTTGTAGCGCGGCACCGACGCGCCATAGCACGTCTATGGGAAAGCCTCACCCCGCGCCGCCGCCGCGATAGTCGAACAAGTCGCAGACCATGGCGCCGGGCAATCCGGGCGCAGCGCCCGTCACCGCCACGAGCTTCACGTACGCCCCGCCCTCCAGGCGCCACACGACCAGATAGGCCGCCGGACGCGTCGCCGCGCAGAGCTTTGGCACATCGGCCGACCTTCAACTAGCACGCGGAAAAGCGTGAGTACGGCCTTGCGCGGGACCGACAGGCGCGCCGGTCTTCGGATTGGCGGACGGCTGATAATCGGTTTCGAACAAGGTCAAGCGACCGATGGCGACACGCGCATTGTCCGATACCACTTCCCATGTCCGCGCGTCGCGGGTGATGGCGCTCGCACTTGAGACGACCCGCGGCGGGGGCGCCCGATTTGGGCTTTTGCGCGCCTATGCAGGCGCTGAGGGTGAAAGTCGCGTCAAACACCCATCAGCCGCCTCGGCCTCTGCGAGGACAACCTGTTGAGAGTCCGCATCTAGTGTACCCATTCGCCTCCCGTCGCGAAGTGGAGTGTGCTGACAGCTTAAGCGAAGCGAGAGCCCGCGAGAATGGGCGTTCCGCGTTGGAATTCCGACACATCCATCGCTTGGCGGCCTTCCCGCTGGACGCGCAGGAGTCGCACAGCGCCTTCCCCGCACGCGACAAGCAGCTCATCGTCCAGCACTTCGCCGGGTGCGCCGGTCGCCAGTCCCATACGCGACAGCAGCGCCTTCATGCGCACGGGGCCCTTATCGCCGGGCGCTTCGAACCACGCGCCGGGAAAGGGCGAGAGCCCCCTGATCTGCAAGTCGATGTCGCGCGCCGGACGCGACCAGTCGATACGGGCTTCGGCGGGATCGATCTTATTTGCGTAGGTGACGCCGTCCTCGGTTTGCGGGATAGCCGACGCCACACCGGAGAGAATTGCATCGACGCTGTCGGCGAGCAGCGGCGCGCCGAGTATTGCGAGACGATCATGGAGCGTCTGCGCTGTGTCGTCGACCTCGATCGGTGTGCGCGCGGTGGCGTACACGGGACCCGTGTCGAGACCTTCCTCCATGCGCATCGTCTGGACGCCGGTGACCGCATCGCCGGCCATCACCGCGCGTTGGATGGGTGCGGCGCCGCGCCAGCGCGGCAGCAGCGAGCCGTGCAGGTTCACGCAGCCGTAGCGCGGCGCATCGAGCACGGCCTTCGGCAGTATCAGCCCATAGGCCACAACCACCGCCAGATCGAGATCGAGCGCGGCGAACAATTCCTGCTCCGGAGCTTTCTTCAGCGATTTCGGCGCGCGCACTTCGATGCCGCGTTCCTCCGCGAACGCATGCACCGGCGTCCTACGAAGCTGCTGGCCGCGACCCGCTGGGCGAGGCGGCTGCGAATAAACGCACACGACTTTTCGCCCGCGCGCTAGCAATTCCGAAAGCGCCGGGACAGCAAAGTCCGGCGAGCCCATGAACGCAAGCCGCGCACTCATGTCTCGCCGTCCTTCACTACATCAATAATCAGCAGCAAATGCCCGCTTCGCGCGCCACGCCGTCGAGGAAACCAGAGAGCGCGCCGGCGAGTTGATCGGCCGCTTCGATGGCTTCGGCGCGTTCTGCTTCCGGCAGGCGATCGAGAAGCGTGCGGCACACTTCGCTGTGTTCGACGTCGGCGGCTTCGTGCACGCGGAAGAAGTGGATCGTCGCCGCGTCGTTCACGCCGTAGAACTTGTCGAGGCCTTCGATCTTGGTGGTCGCGACCGCAGGCAGCTGGCTTTCATAGGCGTAGAGCGCGCCGAGGCCCGCCGCGTAGGACTTGCGCGACAGCGTGCGGAACGCATCGATCAGGCCTTGCGTTTCGGGATTGAGTTTCACCGTGCGCACCGCCGATTCATCGGCGCCCATGCCCGCCGCGAAATCGAGCCAGAGTTGCGCATGATCGGATTTGCCTTCGCCGAGGCCTTCCTCTTCCGCAAGGTTTTCCACGAGCAGCTTGCGACCGTCGCGATCCGGGCAGTTGGCGTGCACCGCGCTCACCGCCTGTGGGAACGCTTCGACGTGGTGGAAATACTGCTTGGCGTACTCACGCAGCGTGTCCGCGCTCAGCGTGCCGGCCGTCCATGCCTGATAGAAAGTGTGCGCGAGCATCGCTTTCGCGGCGACGCGCAGGTCGATGGCGGCGGAGGTGGAAAGTGCGGTAAAGCCGTCGGCCATATAAATCCCCTTTTCAGGCGCACGCCTTGCAGCGGCGCACGCTTCATTTCTAGCGGGTGATTGCGCGGCGCGAAAGGCGCCCGCGCGAAGCGATCAGGCCGCTTCGAACTTCTGCAGCTTCTTGACCTTGCGGATCGCGCTGTCGCGCTTGAGGCGGGACAGGTGATCGAGGAAGACGACGCCTTCCAGGTGATCCATCTCGTGCTGGATGCAGACCGCGAAGAGCCCGTCGGCGTCCTCCTCGATCTCTTTTCCGTGATAGTCGAGATAGCGGATCTTCACGCGGGCCGGGCGGTCCACCTCGTCGTAGATCTCGGGCACCGAGAGGCAGCCCTCCTCCCAGCTCTTCAGCTCCTCGGATTTCCAGACGATTTCAGGGTTCACGAAGTAACGCGGCTGGCGCTCGTCTTCCTTGGGCGAGATATCCATGACGATGATCCGCAGCGGCACCCCGATCTGCACAGCGGCCAGACCGACGCCCGGCGCGTCGTACATAGTCTCCAGCATATCATCCATGAGAGCGCGATGCTCATCGGTGACGCCGCCCTCAACGGGCTTGGAGATTTCCTTCAGCACAGGGTGCGGGACGGTGAGAATGGGGCGGATGGCCATGCCAGATAGCTATGAAGGCCCGTCCGGAACGTCAAGCGAACGACCGGTTTCCGGCGGTTGCGGGCGCTGCAAAACGCTCGATCAGCCCGCCCAGCGCGCGCAGCGGCGCAGCGTCCCGCTCCACCCGGGCGAGCACGACCGCCCCCTCCAGCGCCAGCACTGCCAACCGCGCCGCGCCTTCCGCCTCGAACAGGGGCAGCCCCTCGCTTGAGAAGACCTTCTCGAGCCGATCCTGCCAGTCACGGTACGCCGCGACGACGGCGGCGGCGAGACGCGGCGTCTCATCGCCCGCCTGCGAAGCGACGGCGGCGATCAGCGGGCTCCAGCCGAAGGCCTCGCCTTCCATCCGACGTGCGCACATTTCCGCGATTTCGCCGACGATGGCCGCGCCAGACACGCCGGCCGCGCCGCTTGCGTCGATGAACGCCCCGACATCAGACCCAATGCGCGCGACAGCCACGGCACCGAGTTCATCCTTGCCGCCCGGAAAGTGATGGTAGAGGCAGCCCTTCGGCGCTTTCGCCCGTGACAGGATGTCGGTGACGCCGACGGCGTGGAAGCTGCGGCGCTGAAACAGATCCGTAGCCGCCTCCAGAATGCGGTCCCGGGTGCTCATCCTGCGATCGTGAACGATGCGCTCGCGCGGGCGATGGGCGCGCCGTCCGCGCTCACCAAAGCGTCAGTGAAGCCAAGATTGCGTCCGGACTTCAGCACGCGAGGCTCCACCACCAGCCATTGGCCCAGCTTGCCGGAGGCGAGGTAATCGATGGTGAGCCCGACCGTCAGGAAACCCCTTGGCGCGTCTTGGGAACTTTTGGCCCGCGCAGTGGCGCCAAGCGAAAGCCCCATTGCGTTGTCCACCAGCGCAGCGATCAACCCGCCGTGGACGAAGCCGCGCGAGTTGCAGTGAGCAGGCCCTATCCGCAGCCCGATCTGGATCATTCCGCCGATTTCCCTCGAATAGAGTGGCTCCCACGGATCGGTGACGGCGCTCTTACGGAAATGAGGCGCGAAGCCCTCGGGTACATCTTCAGGCATGCGCGTCGCCTCCAGACCGATCGGTCTATAACGTCCCTAGACCAATCAGTCTACCGCCTGGATGTCTTGCATCGCCAATCGCGAAGGGCGATATGCGCCGCGCAGGCAGGCGGCGGACGGTCGCCCCGCCAACTCGGTCAGGTCCGGAAGGAAGCAGCCGCAACGGGTAGCGCTCGGGTCGCTGTCCTGTCTGTACCTTCGCCTTCGCGAATGCTCGCGGGTGAGCGCTGCACGCTCTATATGTCGTGCATGTCCGACACACCCGGTGATTCCGGCCCTTCCCTCTTTGGCGACGCCCCGCCTTCCGGCGGCGGGTATCTGGTACTCGCCCGGAAATACCGGCCGCGGACGTTTGAGGATCTGATCGGTCAGGAAGCGATGGTGCGGACCATCGCCAACTCCTTCGCCCTCGACCGCATCCCCCACGCCTACATCCTCACGGGCGTGCGCGGGGTCGGCAAAACGACGACGGCGCGCCTGCTCGCGCGCGCGCTCAACTACCAGAGCGATGCGGTCAAGAAACCGTCCATCGAACTCACGCCGCTCGGCGTGCACTGCCGCGAGATCATGGAGAGCCGCCACCCGGACGTGTTCGAGATGGACGCGGCCTCCCGCACCGGCATCGGCGACATCCGCGAAATGCTCGACGGCGTGCGCTATGCGCCCGTCACGGCGCGCACCAAGGTCTATATAATCGACGAGGTGCACATGCTCTCGACCGCGGCCTTCAACGGGCTGCTGAAGACGCTCGAGGAGCCGCCCCCCCACGTGAAGTTCATCTTCGCGACGACGGAGATCCGCAAGGTGCCCGTCACCGTTCTGTCGCGCTGTCAGCGCTTCGATCTGAAGCGTGTGTCGCCCGATCGACTTGCGACGCACCTGAAGAATATCTGCGCGGCGGAAAACGTGCAGGTCGACGCCGACGGCATCGCGCTGGTGGCACGCGCGGCGGAAGGCTCCGTCCGCGATAGCCTCTCCTTGCTCGATCAGGCGATGGTGCAGAAGCCCGACGGCGCGCCCGTCACTGCTGCGGACATCCGCGAAATGCTTGGTCTCGCCGACCGTCTGCGGGTCGGCGATCTATTCGACGCCATCGCACGCGGGGACACAAAGGCGGCGCTGATCGAAATCCGCGCGCAGTACGATGCTGGCGCCGATCCGGCGCTGATCCTGCGCGATCTGCTGGAAATCGGCCACGAAGCGGCGCGCGTGCAAGCGCTCGGCGCGGATGCACGCATCATCGGCGGTCAAGATTGGGCGCTCCGCATCCGCGCCATCGCTACCTCGCTTTCGCCTGCACAGCTTTCGCGCCTTTGGCAGATGCTGCTGAAAGCGCTGGAGGAAGCCGCGCGCGCGCCGGAGCCGATCGCGGCGGCGGAAATGGCGCTGGTGCGTCTCTGTGCGGCGGCGATGATCCCGCCGCCCGAAGAGATCGCAAGGATGATCAAGGGCGGGGTCGCCAGCGTGGAGGCGCGCGCCGATAAGGCGCCAGACAAGGCATCGCCCGCGGAAGCGCCGAAGCTCGAAAGATTCGAAGATGTGCTCGCGCTCATCGACGCCGCGCGCGATATCGACCTGCAGGTCGCGGTGGAGCGCTATGTACGCCTGGTCGCTTACGCGCCACCTGGGCAGGGATCGGGCCGCATTCTATTCGAACCTGCGCCGGGCATGCCGGACGAGTTTCCGTCCCGTCTCGCGAGAAAGCTTGCCGACTGGACTGGTATGGCGTGGGACGTGCGCGCCGACGCCACGGGCGGCGTGGAGAGTTTCGCCGAGAGTCGAGCGCGCGCGCGTGTCGAAGCCCTCGAAGAACTCAAGCGCCATCCCTTCGTCGCCGACGCGCTAGCCGCGTTTCCGGGCGCAACGATCAAGGACTGGCGCAAAGCCGACACCGATGAAAAAGGCACTGTCGTGCCGATGAAATCCCCCGCCCCGCGACAGAAGCGCAAGGAAGGCCAGCAATGAAGGACATCTCCCAGATCATGCGCCAGGCGCAGGCCATGCAGGCCAAGATCGCGGAAGCAGAAGCCAAGCTCGCCGCCATGGAAGTGGAAGGCGCGGCGGGAGGCGGTCTCGTGAAGGTGCGGCTGTCTGGCAAGACGGCGCTCTTGTCCGTAACCATCGACGCGTCGCTGCTGAAGGCCGAAGAGAAAGAGATAGTCGAGGATCTCGTGAAGGCCGCGCACGACGATGCGCGGCGCAAGCTTGAGGAAGCACAGAACGAAGAGATGAAATCCATCTCCGGCGGCCTCGGCGTGCTGCCGGGCTTCAAGCTGCCGTTCTGATCCGATCTTGCGCAACACCCGCCTCCCCTCCGTCAGCCCCGAGATCGAGCGGCTGATCGATCTGCTCGCGAAGACGCCGGGACTCGGGCGCCGTTCGGCGCAGCGCGCGGCGCTGGCGCTGCTGAAGAAGCGCGACGGGCTGATGCTGCCGCTCGCGCGCGCGCTCAACGAAGCGGCGGAGAAGGTGAAGCCCTGCAGCACCTGCGGCTCGCTGGACACGCTGGATCCGTGCGCGATCTGTGCGTCGACGACGCGCGATCCCAAGATCATCTGCGTGGTCGCGGACATGGGCGATGTCTGGGCGCTCGAACGCGCGAGCGTGTTTCGCGGCAAGTATCACGTGCTCGGCGGTGTGCTCTCGGCGCTGGATGGCGTGCGGCCGGAAGACTTGCGCGTCGGAACGCTGGTAGAGCGCGCCGCGCATCCTGACGTGCGCGAGATCATCATCGCGCTGAACGCCACCGTCGATGGCCAGACGACCGCACACTACCTGACGGAGCGCCTGCAGGGTTCGGATGTGTCGGTGACGCGACTTGCACACGGCCTGCCGGTGGGCGGTGAACTGGAGTTGCTGGACGAAGGCACTCTGCTCGCGGCGCTAAGTTCGAGGCGCCCGTTTTAAGGGCTTACTTCGCCGCGCGGCATTTCAGGCGCGCGGCGGTTAGTCTGGGCTCCATGAGGCCCTTCTCCCTGAAACGCGTCATCGCGGCGTCGAACTCGACGGGCGTCATGGTGCGGGTGATTTCATCCCACATGCAGTCGCACTTCGGATCGCCCGCAGGGCAGCCTTCGGCGAAACGCGCGCGGGCGCCGGCTGGGTATTCATGCGCCGGCGCCGCACTGCAACCAGCGAGCGCCAAAAGCGCGATCAACAGGCTCCGCATCCCGTTTCCTCCGGTCAGCGATGAGGCTTCATATTTGCACAACAGGGTTTACGCTTCGTCACGCGCTTCGCCGAGCGCCAGAACGAACGCCCCCGCAAGAAGGAACGTCAAGACGCCACCGACCTGCGCGAAGCCGAGCCCCCATGCGTGGTTGCACGCCCTGTAGACAAGGCGCTTGAGCAGTCTGAACTCGCATGCTGCGTCCCCTTTCGCGCCGGCGTCCTCTGGCGTCTCCACGCCGAGTGCTGACATCACGTAGACGGCGCTCAATGCGGAAGCGATGTCCGTCAGCGTGAACACGATGTTGGTCTGAGCGCTGGGATCTTAGCTTCTACCGTACATCCAATTGCCGATCACCACGCACGCAGCGAGCAACACGCTCGAGATGCCGGCAATTGTTCCGGCCTTTGACTCAAGCGCGACGAGGTGTTCGGGTATCACCAAACCCGTGTAGCGTCGGAGCGAAGTGCAACCTCCGGGACCACATAACTTGCCTACTTCCGCACGTCGCGGCGTGGAACCATGAAGATGAGCGGTCCGTTCTCGACAAGGTCGGCGAAGGGTGCTTGATTGCTTAATTCACGCCCTCTTCGAGCAGGCGCCGCGCGATGACCATGGCCTGGATTTCACCCGCGCCTTCGAAGATGTTGAGGATGCGTGCGTCGGCGAGGACGCGGCTGATGGCGTATTCCATTGCAAAGCCGTTGCCGCCGTGGATCTGCAGCGCGTTGTCGGCGGCCGCCCACGCGACACGCGCGGCCAGCAGTTTCGCCATGCCGGCTTCGAGATCGCAGCGCTTGCCGCTGTCCTTCCGACGCGCCGCGAAATAGGTGATCTGGCGGGAGGCCATGATCTCGGCGGCCATCATGCAGAGTTTGTCAGACACGCGGGGGAACGCGAAGAGCTCCTGCCCGAACTGCTTGCGGTCGAGCGCGTAGGAAAGCCCGAGTTCAAAAGCCGATTGCGCGACGCCGACGGCACGCGCGGCGGTCTGGATGCGCGCGCTTTCGAAGGTGGCCATGAGCTGCTTGAAGCCCTGGCCCTCGACGCCGCCGAGAAGATTTTCCTTCGGCACTGCGAAGGCGTCGAAGCTGATCTCGTATTCTTTCATGCCGCGATAGCCGATCACCTCGATTTCGCCGCCGGTCATGCCAGGTGTCGGGAACGGGTTCGCATCATCGCCGCGCTGCTTGGGCGCGAGCAGCATGGAGAGGCCATCAAAGCCCGTGGTGTCGGGCTTGGTGCGCACGAGCAGCGTCATGACGTCAGCGCGGGCGGCGTGGGTGATCCAAGTCTTGTTTCCGGTGACGACGAAATTGTCGCCGTCGAGCACGGCGCGCGTCCGCAGGGAGCCGAGATCAGAGCCCGTGTTCGGCTCGGTGAACACCGCCGTCGGCAGGATTTCCGCCGTGGCGATCTTCGGCAACCAGTGATCCTTCTGCGCTTCCGTACCGCCGATTAGAATGAGTTCGGCGGCGATTTCCGAACGTGTCGCCAGCGAACCGACTCCGATCCACGCGCGCGAGAGTTCTTCGGACACGACGCACATGGCGGCCTTGCCCATGCCCGAGCCGCCGTATTCTTCCGGGATCGTCAAACCGAACACGCCGAGTTCGCCCATCTCCTGGATGATTTCGAGCGGGATCAATTCGTCGCGCAGGTGCCAGCCGTGGCCATGCGGCATGATTCGACCGTCAGCGAAGCGGCGGAACTGGTCGCGGATGAGATCGAGGTCTTCATCGAGATTGGTCTGTTCGAGCGTCGCCTTGCCCTTGCCAGCGCGCACGAGCAGGGCGAGCGCTTCGCGGGTTTCGCGGGAAGAGCCTTCGCGCACGAGATCGCGGGCGGCGGCGGCGAGGGTGGCGGCGGCGGCGTCGAGGCCCAGTTCGCCGGGGCGGATCATTTCGAGCTGCGTCATCGGCAGGCCGCCGACGAGTTGCGCGCAGTATTCGGAGAACACGGTGAGCGCGAGGAGCCGTTCAGTGTCGCCGAGGGCGCCCTTCTCCTCGAGCGCGCGGACCCACGCGGCGACTTCGCGGAGCGCCTCGCCGTAGGTCGCGATCCAGGCGAAGCCGTGGACCACGTGTTGCTCGGCCTCGATGGCGCGGCGATCCACCTTGCCGTCTTTCACCACCTTTTCGGCGACGGCCGCGCGGGCGGCCGCGACGAAGGCTTCCACGGCCAGCGAGGCCTGATCGAGACGTTTTGCGAAACTCATGAACGCTCCTTACGGGCACCATAGTGCTTCGGATCGTCCACAGGGGAAAGAGCGCTCTTCGCAGGTGCGAAATGATGTCGCCTGACGGGAGCGGAAAGGGCGCGACGCGGCAACCGCGCCAGACCCTGCCAGACCCTGCCGCACTGCGCCGATTTGAGGCGCTTGCGGGCGGGGGACTACGCCGCTTCGCGCCAGACTGGGTGCGTCACACGCGAGCTTCTGCGTCACCGGGCCTGAGGATGCGTCCGCAGAGTCGCTCATGGAAAAACGACGCCGCGTGGGGTTAGTCAGCAATGGCTTGGAAAGCACGCATCAACAGCGCGCGGGCGACGACCTCGCGGCTTCAGGCGCACATGCAAAATCGCCAGCGGGGTGCAAAACCCGCCCGAGTCCACGACGCGAACGAAACACAACGGCCCGCTCACACAACGGACACGGCGCGCGCGACGCATGAATATGGGGGCCCCGGACAACGGCGTCGCGCGAGATTTTCCGACGGCGCGCGCGCGAGCGCGCCACCGGCGGCGCACCCGCTTCAGCGGCGCAGACCGGACGCGCCGGCACCGCCCGCCCCAGCAGCAGCCCTCCGAGCGCCAGAAACAACTCTACAGGCACAAGAATCGCGAGCACATCGCTTTCCGCTGAAAACCTAAGGCATTGGCTCTCTATTTGATCTGGTCTCTCACACTCACTTTTGGCAATGTTATCTACGTTGGAAGGTTCACTCGAACCGCCTCGGCAAAGACACGCCAACCAGCCGGTGACAGCCCGATTTAGATACTGACCAGAACATCGTCATCTGGGGGCCGACCGGCGGGACTTGGCGGAGGCTGTGTGAAAACGCCGAAGCAGTCCAAGCTCTCTACTGACGCGCCGAGGGTGGTGATGAAGCGTTTCGTGGAAGGGGTTTCGCGAGATCAGGGTGGGTTGTTTCCATCTCACCTTGAGGACTTCGTCGGATAAGACAATCCGGTTCGCGCTGTCGACGCTTTCGTCGACATGCTCCATTTGCGCGCGCTGGGCCCAAAACCAGCTTGATCAAGACGTATACTCTAGGGCTCGCGCTCCAACTCGCGGACCTGCGTACCCGCCTACCCCGCCGCCTTCTCCAGATCGGCGTCGCTCGCCTCGAAGTTCGCGTACACGCTCTGCACATCGTCGAGATCGTCAAGCACGCCGAGGAGCTTGACGAGCGTCGCCACGGCGTCCCCAGCGACGGGGATCGTGGTCTGCGGGCGCCAGATGAATTTCGCGCTCTCCGCTTCGCCCACGGATTTCGCCAGCGCCTGCGAGACGTCCGTCAGCGCTTCCATGCGGCAGGTTATGATGTGGTGCTCGTCCTCGACGACGCAGTCGTCCGCGCCCGCCTCGATGGCGGCTTCGAGCATGGCGTCCTCGCCGGCGGCGGCGAGCGGGTAGCGGATTTCGCCGATGCGATCCCACAGGAACGAGACGGAGTTGGTTTCGCCGAGATTGCCGCCGTTCTTGGAGAACGCCGCGCGGACTTCGCCGGCGGTGCGGTTCCTGTTGTCGGTGAGGCTTTCCACGATCACGCCGACACCGCCGGGGCCGAAGCCTTCGTAGCGGACTTCCTCAATGTTTTCCGCGCTCGCGCCGGAGCCCCGATCAATGGCCCTTTGAATATTGTCCTTGGGCATGTTCATGGAACGCGCCGTCGCCATCGCGCGATAGAGGCGCGGATTGTTGGCGGGGTCGGAGCCGCCCAGCTTCACGGCCGCCTGCATTTCGCGCGCGAGCTTGGTGAATTGCGCCGCGCGCTTTTTATCCTGCCCGCCCTTGCGATGCATGATGTTCGCGAACTTGGAATGGCCGGCCATATTTGGTTCCCGGGGGCACGGTGCCTCCCTTTGAGATCGAGTGATTTGGGCTTGGCGGCTGTCTAGCGAAGGCGCGCGGGCCTGTCACGCCGGAGGCTCCCTTCTCCCCCTGAAAGGGGGAGATCGAGAGGGGGTCTCGCGGCGCAGCGCTGGATTCTGCAGAACCGAGGGACACCCCGCCGGACCCCCACCCTCCTCCCCCTTGCAGGGAGAGGAGACGTCCCGTGTTTTCCAAGCACTGAGATGTTCACGGGCTGGCAGTCGTTTCCAACACCCGGGGCGCGGTGCATGGGCCGATCCACTCGGCGACGACCTTGGATTTCGTTTGTCCGATCGGATCGCGAAGTCCGCGTATGGTCTGCGTAACTGATCTCTCCAATCGATTCGGCGCATGGGTCACTTGGGAATGCAGGATGAAACTGCGGTCGGCGCTCATCCGGCAAGTTTGATCGACCAGCATCCAATCCGCACCGACGTGGAGGCGGTGCAACTCGCACTGCACCGGCACATCCGGCTCCTCATCCGCCAGCAGAAGCGTTCTCAGAAATTTGCTTTGCTCGCCGTCCCTCAGGCACTCGTCCTTCACGATCGGCTTCGCCAGAATGGCTTTAACCAACCATTTGGGCATTTCGGGTGTGTTCATCTGCAACGCTGTCGACGTCGTCCGCCACTGCCCCGGCCTGAGACGGGATGCGGGTGTGTCAAGAACGGCGACAGCTACGCTTCGCTCGGGAAGCGCCGTGCGTGAGCTCGGCGGCGAACACGCGGCGAGAACGCCGATCGAAATGGCGACAGAAAACGATCTCAATCCCACCAAGTGGTCCCCATCTCATTGATTTTGCGACTGATTACCGCAGCGGCCCGATCGCCTCGTTCTCCGTCACCACCCAGTCCAGCGGCTGATCGAAGACGTCGGTCGGGATGCGGTCCACTTCCTGGCAGGCCCAGGCGAGCCCCACGGCAAGCACCGGACGTCGCGCGCGGAGTGCGGCCAGCGTGCGATCGTAATGGCCGGCGCCGTAGCCGAGACGATGGCCCTGCCGATCAAAACCGAGGAGCGGCACGAGCAGGATGTCCGGCGTGACGACTGGCGCCGCAGTCGGCGGCTCCAGCACGCCGAACGCGCTCTTCACCAGCGTTCCTGGCGTGAGCACGTGAAAGCTGAGCGGCAGGCCCGCGCCCTTCGACGGCGTGCGCGGCAGCGCGAATGTGAGATCGAAGTGATCGGCGCCGACGTTCTCGAAATCCGCGAGCAGCGGTTCGGGGCTGATCTCGTCCTTCATCGGCACATAGGCCGAGATGACCGTCCCGCGCGCGGGGAACGGGAGCGCGCGGTGATAAGCGCCGGACAGTGCGACCTCTGCCGCACCGCAGTGTGCGCGATCCAGCGCTGCAGCCGCGGCGCGACGCGACCGGAGCATCATCCGCAGCGCGGCCTTCTCGCCATCGATTTCGGAGAAGGAGGTCAAGTTGGGCGGTTCCGCATGCGCCGATGGAGGCATATCATCCGCTCGGACCCTAGCAAGCTAGGTGGGCGCCAGGTGCCCCGCCGTCCAGTAAAGGAACCAGCCGGTCGGGACAGAGCCGACTCCCGAGAGAGAATGTACGGTCTCGGGGATTGAATCCTCTCGCACGCCGCAGAGACCGCCCGACGTCAACGTATGGAGTGTCGGGGGTCGCGACAAGGCCGCGTGCGCTACCGCGCCTCCGCCAACGCCTTGTGCGTGCGCTCCACTTCCTGCCAGGCGGGCATCACCTTCATCGCCGAATCGGCCTTGCCGGTGCGGCCGAGGGCGTAAAGCTGGGCGTAGTACCAGTACTGCACGGCGAAACCGTCGATGGCGCGGAACATCTTGAACGCCTTCAGCCAGCCGAGCATGGGCCCAAACAGGCGCAAGCTGTCTTCCCAGCGGTCGATGGACACAGCGCCCGCCAGCAGCTTCTTCGGCGCATCGACATCGACGCACATGGGCCGTCCGATGCCGATGACGTCTGCGCCGCCGGACTCGATGGCGTGGTTCATCGCGCGTGCGGTGCGGAAGCCGCCCGTCACCATCAGCGGCATGGAGAGCTTGGCTTTCATCGCCTTGGCGAAATCCACGAAGTAGGCCTCGCGCTGCGCGGTGCTTGCGGGCACGTCGGGACGCGCGGCGGGCTCAAGCCCTTCCACGTCCATCATCGCGGGTTGTTCGTAGGAGCCGCCGGAAATCTCGAGCAGATCGACGTCGGCGTCCTGCAGCCAGCGCGCGACGACGAGGCTGTCCTCGAACGCAAAGCCGCCGCGCTGGAAGTCCGCTGAGTTCAGTTTCACCGACACCGGAAAATCAGCGCCCACCGCCGCCCGCACGCGTTTGATGGTCTCCATCAGGAAGCGCGCGCGATTTTCCAGCGACCCGCCCCACGCATCGGTGCGCACGTTGGAACGAGGGCTTAGGAACTGTGAAATGAGATAGCCGTGCGCAGCGTGAATCTGCACGCCAGTGAAACCGGACTCGCGCGCCGCCGTCGCTACGACCGCAAACCGCCCGATGAGATCCTCGATCTCTGCTTCCGTCAGCGCGACAGGCTCGCCAAACTGTCCGCCGGGCAGGCCGAGCTTCACAGCCGAGGGCGCCTTCGGCGTCGGGTTGATAAACGCCTGCGTCTGGCGACCGGCGTGGCTGATCTGCATCCACAGGTGATTGCCGCCCCGCGTGCCCGCCTTCGCCCAGCGCGCGAGCGCTTCGCGCATCGCCGCGTCCGGCGCCTTGTCGATGATGACGTTGCCGGGCCGCTCGAGATGGTCGCGATCGATCTGCACGTTGCCCGTGAGCAGCATGCCGGCGCCGCCATCTGACCAGAGGCCGTAGAGCCGTTCCAGTTCCGGTGTCGGCACGCCCCGCGCTGTGGCGAGGCCCTCCGTCATCGCGCCTTTGGCGAGTCGGTTGGAAAGGCGCGCCCCGCAGGGGAGCATGAGCGGGGCGGCGATTTGCATGGGTGTGTCTCCGGTTGATCGCTGAATTTCAGCGCGAGCAGAGAATGTCCAGCCGAACGCTCCCCCTCCCTGCCTGTTGGGCGGGGAGCGGGCGGGGTGGGCCGCAGGAGGCGCCTCGGACACGCGGCGCCACTTCTGAGCGTCTCCGCGCTCTGCGCCGGCTACCCCCCTGCCCCTCCGAGGGAGGAGGAGGGGAAATGCACGCCGACACGTCTGACGCGGCGAAGCGCATCAGGCGCATTCCCCACCCAGCCGGTGGACGATTCAGGGGGTTCCCGCTACTAGAGCGCTCACACTTTCCACGACAATTTCAAGGGAGCATCGGGATGACCGTGCGCGTCGCCATCAATGGTTTTGGCCGGATCGGCCGCAATGTGCTGCGGGCCATTGCAGAGAGCGGACGCAAGGACATCGAGGTCGTCGCCATTAACGATCTCGGCCCCGTGGAAACGAACGCGCACCTCCTGCGCTTCGACAGCGTCCATGGCCGCTTCCCCGGCACGGTGAAGGTCGAAGCTGACACTATCGCGCTGACCCACGGCGACTGGCGCTCCGGCGCCATCAAGGTGACGGCGGTGAAGAACCCCGCCGAGCTGCCGCACAAGGATCTGCGCGTCGACATCGCGCTTGAGTGCACGGGCATCTTCACGAGCCGTGACAAGGCCGCCGCGCACCTCGACGCCGGCGCCAAGCGCGTGATCGTCTCGGCGCCTGCCGACGGCGCGGACCTCACCGTCGTTTATGGCGTGAACCACGACCAGCTGACGAAGGACCACCTCGTCATCTCCAACGCCTCGTGCACGACGAATTGCCTCGTGCCGGTGGCGAAGGTGCTGCACGATGTCATCGGCATCGAGCGCGGCATGATGACGACGATCCACTCCTACACGAACGACCAGCCGTCGCTCGACCAGATGCACAAGGATCTCTATCGCGCCCGCGCGGCGGCGCTCTCGATGATACCGACGTCCACGGGCGCGGCGAAAGCCGTCGGCCTCGTTCTGCCGGAACTGAAGGGCAAGCTCGACGGCATCTCCGTGCGCGTGCCGACGCCGAATGTCTCGGTCGTCGATCTCAAATTCGTCGCCAAGCGCAACACAACCGTCGATGAAATCAACAAGGCGATCCGCGCCGCGGCCGACGCCGGCCCGCTGAAAGGCGTGCTCGGCTACACCGACCAGCCGAACGTCTCGGTCGACTTCAACCACGATCCGCGCTCGTCGATCTTCCACCTCGACCAGACCAAGGTCATGGACGGCAATTTCTGCTCGATCCTCACCTGGTACGACAACGAGTGGGGCTTCTCGAACCGCATGGCCGACACGGCGGTGGCGTTCGCGAAGACGATCTAATCCTGTTTGCCCTTCTTCCCCGCGAGGGGGGAGAAGGTGTCGCGGAGCGACGGATGAGGGGGCGTCCCGGCGATTGGCCACTGCACCTGACTTCATCCTGAAACTCGCCCCCTCATTCGGCTGCCTTGCAGCCACCTTCTCCCCCCTCGCGGAGGAGTAGGAAATGGAGACCACCATGTCCCTCTCCCTTCACGCCGTCACCGCGCCCGCGCTGATCCAGAACCTCAAGAATCTCGGAGGCTTCCTTGAGAGAGCCGAAGAGAACGCCGCGTCGCGCAATTTCGATGTGGCGGTGCTGCTGCAGGCGCGTCTGGCGCCAGACATGCTGCCGCTGATCCGTCAGGTGCAGATGACGTGCGACCACGCGAAGTTCACGCTCGCGCGGCTCGGCGGCGTCGATGCGCCGTCGCACCCCGATACGGAAACGACGGTAGCGGAACTACAGGAAAGGATCGCCAGGGTCATCGCCTTCGTCGAAAGCGTACCCGCTGCTGCGGTAGATGCGAGCGCCGATCGCGAGATCGCGTTCAAGGCGGGCCCCATGGAGCTCAAGTTCCAGGGCGGCGACTACCTCACCCGCTGGGCGCTGCCGAACTTCTATTTCCACCTCACCGCCGCGTATTCGATCCTGCGCCACAACGGCGTCCCGCTCGGCAAGCGCGACTTCCTCGGCCCGCGTTAGGCGAGAGGTTCGACATTCGCACGCAGCCACGTCGTAAACGCGGCGTCGCTCAACTCACCCGCAGCGAGCCCGAGCATATTCATCACAACGTCCACTTCGGTTGCGACGATGTCGATGCGATTGATCCTGAGAAAAAGCGCCGCGCCGACAAATCCCGTGCGCTTGTTGCCGTCGATAAAGGGGTGATTGCGGACGATGCCGCTCGCATAGGCGGTGGCGAGCACGACGATATCGGTCTCGCCATAGGCATGCTGGTTTCTCGCCCGCGCCATCGCGGAGTCGAGAAGGCCGGTGTCGCGCACGCCCAGACCGCCGCCATGCTCGGCAAGCTGGTCCAGATGAATGCGCAGCACCGTCTCTGTTTCCAGCCAGACCGGCTCCCGCATGCGCGCCGCCTATTTCGCCAGTTCACGCAACGCGTTGCGATACTTGCGCATGATGACGCGCCCCGCCTCTACCTGCTCGGCGACACGGGCGTCGTAAGCGCTCACGAAAACCCCGTCCGGCGCGTCGGTCACAAGCAGCGTGTCACCGTCGCCCACATTGAGGCGCGCAAGCACCTCCTTGGGCAGGATCACGCCCAGCGAATTGCCGACCTTTCGAACCTTGATCTCGATCATGGCACCCTCGTTATCACTCAAGTTATAACATGGGTACAACGGCCACGCAAGCAACAGCACTTGCCAACTCTCTGCTCACCGCTACCAACGCCGCGATCAACCCAAGAGAATTCCATGACCTTCGCCCGCCTCGATTCCGCTGACGCAAAAGGCAAACGCGCGCTCGTGCGCGTCGACTTCAACGTGCCGATGCATGACGGCAAGGTCACCGACAACACACGCCTGCGTTCCGCCTTGCCGACGATCACCCTGCTGACGCAGCAGGGCGCCAAGGTCGTGCTGCTCGCCCACTTCGACCGGCCGAAGGGCAAGCGCGTGCCGGAGATGTCGCTGCAACCGATCGTGGAACCGCTGGCGGCCCTGCTCGGCGCGCCGGTGGCGTTCGCGGACGATTGCATCGGGGCCGAAGCGAAGGCTGCGATCGACGCGCTGCCGGCGGGCGGCGTGATCCTGCTGGAGAACACCCGCTTCCATGCGGGCGAGGAAAACAACGATCCGACGCTAGCCAAGCAGATGGCCGAACTCGGCGATCTCTATGTAAATGACGCCTTCTCCGCCGCCCACCGCGCGCACGTCTCGACCGAAGCCCTTGCACACCTCCTGCCCGCCTACGCCGGCAAGGCGATGGAAGCGGAACTCAATGCGCTGGAAAAGGCGCTCGGCAGTCCGGCGCGACCGGTGATGGGCATCGTCGGCGGGTCGAAGGTGTCGTCGAAGATCGACCTGTTGAAGAACCTCGTCACCAAGCTCGACAAGCTCGCCATAGGCGGCGGCATGGCGAACACGTTTCTCTATGCGCAGGGCTACGATGTGGGCGCGTCTTACTGCGAGAAGGAGCTCGCCGACACCGCGCGCGAGATCGTGCGCCTCGCGGGCCACAACAACTGCAAGCTCTTCCTGCCGATCGACATCATCGTCGCAGAGAAGCTCGCGCCGGGTGCGGCGGCGCGCGTGCGCGGCCTCGGCGAAGTGGACGACGACGAGCGCATTCTCGATGCCGGTCCCGAAACGATCCACCGCCTCGGCCGCGCGATGGCTAATTCCGCGACCCTGATCTGGAACGGTCCGCTGGGCGTGTTCGAAGTGCCGCCCTTCGACAAAGGCACGGTGGGCGCCGCGCACTTGGCGTCGGTCTATGCGCGCGCCGGCAAGCTCGTCGCGGTGGCAGGCGGCGGAGATACGGTGGCGGCGCTCAACCACGCGGGCGTCATCGACGACTTCACCTTTGTGAGCACCGCAGGCGGGGCGTTCCTGGAGTGGATGGAAGGCAAGCCGCTGCCGGGCGTGGAGGCGTTGAAGGTCGTCGGATGATTTTCGTCGGCCATTGGGACCAGATCTGCACAATGCTCGCGCCAGGCCCCTCTCCAGCTCTATCCGTGGAGGAATTTTTCGCCTTCTCGAATGAGCATCCCGGCGAAAAGCGGGAACTGATCGACGGCGCTCCGGTGGTGATGGCGGGCGGCACGATACGGCACGCGTTGATCGGGGCGAACCTTGCCTTTGCGTTAGATGGCGCCACGCGCCGAAAAGGCTGCGGTGCGCTGCGCGACATGTTCTTCCGGATCGCGGCCAATGACGGCCATGTGTTCGATCCTCACGTCATGATCCGCCGCGGCCCGACGGGTGATCTTCTCACGCGCACAATTGGCGACGCGGGCGCCGTGTTCGGGGTGCAGAGCCCCTCCACCATGACCCGCGATCGCAGCGTAAAGCTCGACGGCTACTTGCAGGCCGCCACGCTGAGCCAGATCGTTTTGGTTTACCCCGGCGAATACCGCGTCGAGTCCTGGACCCGTGATGCAGAAGCGGTCGGGCCGGAAGGGCCGCGCGTTCTCACTGTACCGAGCGCCGCACTGGATGTTACCCTGATCGAGGCAAGCATCAGTCTTGCATCCATGTACGAAAGCGTCGACTTCGCCGCCTGAACACGCGTCACGGGCGCCCGGTTGACCGGCTCCGCTCGTCCCGTAAAACCACGGTACATCAAGAAGCACTTCTTCAAGGACCCCGCGCACCATGGCCCGCATCACGCTTCGCCAGCTTCTCGACCACGCCGCCGAGCACGACTACGGCCTGCCCGCCTACAACATCAACAACATGGAGCAGGGTCTGGCGATCCTGGAGGCGGCCGACGAGTTGAATGCGCCGGTGATCATCCAGGCCTCGCGCGGGGCGCGGAACTACGCCAACGACATCATGCTTACGCGGATAATCGACGCGCTCGTCGAGATCTACCCGCACATCCCGATCTGCATGCACCAGGACCACGGCAACAGCCCGGCGACCTGCGCCACCGCCATCCAGTACGGCTTCACCTCGGTGATGATGGACGGCAGCCTCATGGCGGACGGCAAGACGCCGGCTGACTATGACTACAACGCCGCCGTGACCCGTCAGGTCGTCGACATGGCGCACGCGTGCGGGGTGTCTGTGGAAGGCGAACTCGGCGTGCTGGGCAGCCTCGAGACCGGCGAAGGGGAGAAGGAAGACGGCCACGGCTTCGAGGGAAAGCTCGACCACAGCCAGCTGCTGACCGATCCCGACCAGGCCGTGCAGTTCGTCAAGCACACCGGCGTCGATGCGCTCGCCATCGCGATGGGCACGAGCCACGGCGCCTACAAGTTCTCGCGCAAGCCGGACGGCGCGGTGCTGGCGATGAACGTCATCGAGGAAATCCACCGCCGCCTGCCGAACACGCACTTAGTGATGCACGGCTCGTCGAGCGTGCCGCAGGACCTGCAGGACATCATCAACGAGTACGGCGGCCAGATGCCGCAAACCTGGGGCGTGCCGGTTGAGGAAATCCAGCGCGGCATCAAGCACGGCGTGCGCAAGATCAATATCGACACCGACAACCGCATGGCCATCACCGGCGCGATCCGAAAGGTGTTTGCGGAAAAGCCCGGCGAGTTCGACCCCCGCGCCTATCTGAAGCCCGCCAAGGAAGCGATGCGGAAGGTCTGCAAGCAGCGCTTCCAGGAATTCGGCTGCGAGGGCTGGGCGTCGAAGATCAAGGTCGCGCCGCTGTCGGCCATGGCGACGAAATACGCCAAGGGCGAACTCGACGCGCAGTTCGATTCCACGCGCGTGGCGGCGGAGTAGAAATTAGTACGGCGCGGTAATTGTGAAGCGCGCGCCGTCGTCGTTTTCGGCGTGCAGTTCGCCGTCGATCTGCTGCACCATCGCGCGCACGAGCTGCATGCCGTAGCCTTGACCATCGGCGTAGCCAGGCGGGAGGCCGCGTCCGTTGTCGGATACGACGATGCGCAATTTGCTGTCGAGGCGCTTCACGCTCAGGTGCACGGCGCCTTCGCGCCCCTCGCCGAAGGCGTGGCGCAGCGCGTTGGTGATTAGTTCGCTGACAGCCAGCACCACGGGCTGCGTCAGCGTCACCGGCGTTTCGATCTTCTCGTCGGCGCCGTCGACGGTGATCGTGCGGCTATCGCCGGTCATCGCCTGCAGGGACTTGCACACATCCGTCAGCACGGAGCCGAGATCCACGGCGTCGAACTGGCCATTGAGCTGCAGCACGTCGTGAATGTGGCTGATCGCGCGCACCTGAGCGGCGGCGGCGTTGAGCGCAACGGTGACCGCAGGCGTTTCCGCGCGCCGCGCCTTCAGGTGCAGGAGGCTCGCCACGATCTGCAGGCTGTTCTTGATGCGGTGATCGGCCTCGCGCATCAGCATGGCGTCATGCGCCGCGCCTTCCCTAGCGCGCTTCAGAATGAGGTGTACACGGGAGTTCAAGGTGCGCGTGGACGTTGCTTCCCTCCTCGCCCGATTGAGACCTCTGCGAGCGTCCAGGGCAAGGATACCCGTCGTTGCAAGAATGGTCATCGCGCTACCCCTGTGCGTGTCGCAGGAGCGCCTTCTATTGGACTTCTGGAACCCGAAAGTCGGTGCGCTAACCGACTCTTCGCGAATTATTGAACGTCGGCGCGCCAACATACCGCAGCTCAAGCGTCAATCACGTTTTTCCGGGCTGGGCGCGCGCCGAACAGGCTGCGATACTCGCTGACTACCGCCTCATAGCACTCGCAGGCGGCGTTCTCGAGCCCGACACGATCCGTGATGGTGATCTTGCCGTGCAGATAGCGGATGATACCCGCCTTCTGCAGCGTAGCCGCGGCGACGCTCACGGTGGACCGCCGCACGCCCAGCATCACGGCGATCAGATCCTGCGTCAGCGACAACTCCGAAATGCCCGTGCGATCGTGGGCTGCGAGCAGCCAGCGCGCGAGCCGCTGTCCGAGTTCGTGGTGCGCGTTGCAGGCAGCCGTCTGCGACACCTGCACGCCGAACACATGCACGTAGCGCAGCAGCAGGTCCCGCAAGCGTGGCGCCTGGGCGAAGGCTTCGATTAGCGCCGGGGCGCTCAGACAATACGCGTCCCCGCCGGTCTGGCACATGGTCTCGCTATAGGCGTTGGTGGCGCCGAGGATGACGGACACGCCCGCAATCCCCTCCGCGCCGATGAGGCCGATCTCCAGCGGCTGGCCGTCCGAAAGCATCGCGAGCGCCGAAATGAATCCCGACTCGACGAAATAGACATGCTCGATAGGCTCGCCAGCGCGATGCAGCGATTGGCCGAGTGCGAGGTCCACGCGCGTCATCTCTGGCGCAAGCAGGGCGAATTCCGCCTGCGGCAGCGCTGCGAGAATCCGGTTCTCGACGAAGGACTGTTCTATGGGCGTGTGATCTTTGGGTGGCACGTAGGCTCCATCGCCAAGGCGGGAGCGCACGCATCTCTCAGCCGGTCGCGCGCCAGACACCGGGGCGACCGATAAGCAGACAATGCCTGAAACCGGACAATGGCGCCAGAACTACCTTGGCGGAGGCTGACAAAGCGGCCCTGGAGCGTACCGGGGCCGTGAGTTTGTTTGGGGAGGGTCAAAGAATCCGAAGCTCACGAGAGCATCGGAGAAACGTCCGGGACTGGGGACGGGGGAGGCGCCAGCCATAGTCGCTACCCTCAACTCTTACACCGAGGGGGTGGGCAGGTCGGTACGCCGCCGCACGCACATCTTTGCCAAACAGTCCCTTGACGGGCGGGGGGGCTGTCTTTATTTAACATATTAGTTAAATGCAAACAGACCCTCTCTCCCTCACGCTTTCGGCCCTCGCCGACCCCACCCGCCGAGCGATCCTGGCGCGGCTGGCGGCAAGCGAAGCGACGGTCAACGAGATCGCCGAACCTTTCGACATCAGCCTGCCGGCGGTTTCGCGGCACCTGAAGGTGCTGGAGACCGCCGGCCTCATCACCCGCTCGCGCGATGCGCAGTGGCGGCCGTGCCGGCTGGAGCCGCAGGCGCTGAAGAGCGTTGACGAGTGGCTGGAATTCTACCGCCGCTTCTGGAGCGGCAGCTTCGACAAGATGGACGCCTACATTGCGGAATTGAAACGCAGGGACGCGTCGAAAAGGAAGAAGGACTGACGCCATGAGCGCCACGCTGGCCGACGACGAACTGCTGATTTCGCGCACCTTCGAGGCGCCCGCAGCGCTCGTGTTCGCGCTGTGGACCGATCCCGCTCATTTCCGCAACTGGATGGGTCCGGGCTCCTATGTATGCAAGCACTGCGAGATCGATCTGCGAGTCGGCGGTGCCTATCGCGCACTGATCGCCAGCGCGGACGATCCCAACAACTGGTTCGGCGGCGTGTACCGCGAGATCGTGCCGAACAAGCGCCTCGTCTTCACGTTCAAATGGGACAACGGCCCCTCCGCCGCACTTGAAACACTTGTCACGACCACGTTCCGCGAACACGACGGCAAGACGGTCATGACGTTCCACCAGACGCCGTTCCTCGATGCCATGCGCCGCGACTCCCATATGGGCGGCTGGACGGGCGCTTTCGACAAGGCCGTCGCCTATGCCGATAAAATTATGAAAGAAGGAAATTAGTGATGACCTATGTCGATTGCTTTGTCGCGCCCGTTGCGAAAGCGCGTCGCGCTGACTACACCGCCTTCTCGAAAGCCGCTGGTGCCATCTATCGCGATCACGGCGCGCTCGATCTGCACGAATACTGGGGCGAAGACGTGCCGGCGGGCATGCAGACCTCGTTTCCGCTCGCAGTGAAAGCCAATGACGACGAAGTCGTCACCATCTCCCTGATCGTGTGGCCCTCGCGCGCCGCGCGCGACGCGGGCAATGCGAAAATCATGGAAGACCCCCGCATGCGTGCAATGGACCTGCCCTTCGACGGCAAGCGCGCCATCATGGGCGGCTTTGAAACTCTTTTCGGGAAATAAAGAGAATCCCGATGATCACCGTTTCCGCATTCGCCTGGGCGCCCGACTTCGCGCAAGGCCGGATCCGCGATCTGCGCGTACGCTGGGCGCTGCGAGCAGGACGCCGCCGAAAAGCGCCGCTGCGATAAACTTCTTCATGTTCTGTCTCCACGCCGCCCCACAAGCGAGCGATGGAGCATGTCAGGGGAGCGCGCGGTTGCCTCCGGGGTTCCATCCCGGCCCGAATATTCCTTGGATTGATCACCAGCCTACCAGTTCCCGTAGCGAAACCCGATCTCGCGGCGCAGGCGCTGTAGGGCCCATCCGCTTTCACGGACGCTGTCTTCGCCGTCGCGGATGCGGCCGTCGATGCGGTGGCGCGCATCGCGCAGGCGGACAAGCTCATTGCGGTGACGCAGGCGTTCGTCGTCAGTTTGCGAAGCTATGAGACCGGCTTCGTTAGCGTCGATCTTGCGCTCGATGTCTTCGCGTTCGCTGCGCAGCGACGATACGGAGCTTTCTGCACTACGCAGCGCCGAAAGCGCGTGATGGGCGCGCAGGCCCTCGCCGTGAGCGTCGCGGAAGACGCCATCGAGATCGATGGGGCAGACGCCGTTATAGCTCGCTCCCTCAAAGCCAAGTTGAAAGGCGCGCTCCGGCTGACACCAGTTCCACAGACCCTCGCGGCGGCCCGCCATGTAGGCGACCTGGTCGGCGCCATATCCCGCCGCCACGCACGCTTCTTGGCGCGCCACAAAGCGCTCCAACGCTCGACCCGACGCGCCATCCTGATAACCTAGGGCCTTCCAGTCAGCGACCGCGCACTGCGCGCTCGTCATCGCCGGCCGAGACGTGGTCTCACACGCCGCCAGCGCCAGCACTGCGGCCCCCGCCGCCATGATCAACGCTATTCGCATCCCGATCTCCCCAAATACGACTCAATCCTAGCGGAACCAACCTGTCTGCGCCATGAACGGCGCGGTAAAACGAGATCGACTTGAGCGCCAAAGGCAAGACCATCATCGTCACTGGCGGGACCGACGGTATCGGCGCCGCCACTGTTCGCGCGTTGGCGACCCAAGAGGCGAACGTCGTCATCGTCGGGCGCAACCGCGCGAAAGCCGAAGACCTCATCGACGACATCGCCAGCCAGACCCATGGCGTGAAGCTGGGCTTCCTCCAGTGCGACCTCTCCTCCCTCGCCTCGATCCGAGCGGCGGGCGCCGAGATCCTCGCTTCGCAGCCGCGGATCGACGTGTTGATCAACAATGCCGGTGGTTTTTTTGCGAAACGCGAACTCACGGTAGACGGTTACGAACGCACGTTTGCGCTTAATCATCTCGCCTACGCGCTACTGACTGACATCGTGCTGAAGCGCTTGAAGGCGTCTGCGCCGGCGCGGGTCGTCAGCGTGGCGTCGGGCGTGCATGCGACTGGCGTTTTGCGCTTCGATGACCTAATGGGCGAGAAGCGCTTCGGGGGATGGAACGCCTACTGCAATTCAAAGCTCGCCAATGTGGCGTGGACCTACGCGCTGGCGCGGCGCCTTCAGGGCTCGGGCGTCACGGCGAATTGCCTTCATCCGGGCTTCGTCGCGTCCCAGTTCGGCAAGAACAACCGCGGTATTACGGGCATGGCGCTGGGCTTCGCGCAACGTTTTGGCGCGCTCAGCGTGACCGACGGCGCGAAGACGAGCGTTTACCTAGCAACGTCGCCGGAAGTGGAACGCGTCAGCGGACGCTACTTCCACGAATGCAGGCAGACGCGCTCATCTTCAGCGTCGCACGACGAGGCGGCGCAGGAAAAACTCTTTGGCGCGACGGAAGCAATTCTGGCGAAGGGCCAGTAATGCGGGAACGCACGCGCCTTTACCTCGTCACGCCGCCGCATCTCGATGCGGACTTTGCGGCGATGTTGCGCGATGCTCTGTCGGGCGGCGATGTCTCGGCGGTGCAGCTGCGGCTGAAAGACGTCGATGACGCCGCGATCCGCGCGGCGGCGAAGGAACTTCTGCCGATCGCGCAGGAGGCCGGCGCGGCCTTCATCCTCAACGATCGCCCCGATCTCGCCGACGCTGTGGGCGCCGACGGCGTACATGTGGGCCAGGAAGATGCGCCCTATGGCGAAGCGCGCCGCATCATGGGACCGGACCGCATCGTCGGCGTGACCTGCCACGACAGCCGTCACCTCGCGATGGAAGCAGGCGAAGCCGGCGCGGACTACGTCGCGTTCGGCGCGTTTCATCCAAGCGACACGAAAGCGCCGCCGACCATGGCCGAACCCGAAATCCTCGAATGGTGGCAGGCGCTGATGGAAGTGCCGTGCGTGGCCATCGGCGGCATCACCGCAGGCAACGCCGAGCCGCTCGTGCGGGCGGGCGCAGACTTCCTCGCCGTGTCAAACGGCGTTTGGAAACATGCACACGGGCCGAAGGCGGCGGTGGCGGCGTTCAATGCGATCTTTGATCGAGCGCGTTAGGATTTTCGTCCTTGTCCGCCGTCGATCGCCCCCTCTGTCCGTCGCAGATCGACTGAGGACGCTTCAGGTGGAGCAAAGCGATCATCTACGGCTTCACCACCGCACACGCCACGCGATCCCCTGCCCCGCCAATCGGCTGCGACATGTGATCGTCCGCGTTGGCGTGGATAATGAGCGCCGCGCCTTGCGCGCTCATAAGCGGGCGGCGACCCTCGTGCGCGTCCGACGCCAGCGTGACCATCGTGGTGTAGAGCTCGGCGGCAAACGGGCCGTCGGTGTCGGCGACGAAAATGTTGGCGAGATCGCCGGCTTCGGGGCCTTCGGGATTGAGAAGGCCGTGCACCTCGCCTTCCATGCCGTGCTTCATGTGTGCGCCCGACGCCTTGAAGCCCATCGCGAAGTCCGCGCAGTCGCCGTTCTCGTGCAGGTGCGCGCCGTGCCAGCCGGGCGTCAGCGCGCGCGGATTGAATTCGAGCGTAATGAGGACGCCCGCTGGCCCCTCGCGGAACCGCGCAAAGCCGATGTGTGCGCCCGCCGCGTTGACGATCCGGCTCTCCACGCTCGCGCCGAGGGCGGGCGATCCGCCCGGCGCTGCAGGCGCATCGGCGGGCCCGGACGCCGGCGCGCAGGCGGCGAGCGCGACGAGGGTGAGTGCGTAAAGGGCAGGCTTCAGCATGGGGTCCTCACGGGGTCCTCAGGGTCACAACCAGGGTAAACGCCGATACGCTGTTTCCGGCGCCCAGGCATCTGCCGATGGCGTGAGCCCGTGTACGTTTTTTGCGACGCCGGTTGAACCGCCGGGACGCTGGGCGCCACCTCTGTGCCGATGAAGGATGCGGGCGAAATGACCGATGCGGCGACCCGTCGTCTGCTCGACGAGTACCTCGTCCTCGCGGCGAGGTCGGGCGACCGCAAGGCTGGCGAGCAACTGGCCCGGCGCTGGAACCGACGGCTCCTCGCCCACGCCTGGCGGCTGCTCGGCGACGCCGATCTCGCCGCCGACGCGGCGCAGTCGGCCTGGGTGGAGATCACCCGGGGCCTCGCTCGGCTCAACGACGTCCGCGCCTTTCCGGCCTGGGCGTACCGGATCGTCTCGCGCCAGTGCGCGCGGCGGATCGGAGCCCTGCAGCGCGACCGCGCCCTAAAGCGCGACCTTGCCGCGGAACCGCAGATTGAAGCCGCGGGCGACGATGACCAGGACAGCCTGCGCGCCGCCATCCGCACGCTGCCCCCGGGCCAGCGCGCGGCGGTGGCGCTCTTTCATCTGGAAGACATGAGCATCGCCGAAGCGGCGGTTGCTCTCGACGTGCCGGCGGGCACGGTGAAGACCCGCCTGATGCATGCACGCCGCGCGCTGCGCGCCGTGCTCGAAGGAGATGACCATGCGTGAGATCGATCATAAGCTCGACGACGCGCTGCGCGCCGAGGAACGTGAATTGCTGCGCCAGATCGGCGAAGGCCCGGGACAGGTGGAGCAGTCGCTGCGTCTCTTCACTGGCGTCACGGGCTGGGTGCATTTGGTGCTCGCCGTCGTTCAGGCCGGCTTTTTCTTCGGCGGCGTGTGGGCGGCGTGGCGGTTCTTCGAAGCCGAAGACGTTCTCAGCGCGCTGCGATGGGGACTGCCGGCGGCGACGCTCATCCTGATGGCGCTGATCATCAAGATGGGCATGTGGCCGTCCATCCACACCAACCGCCTCATGCTCGAGCTGAAGCGCATCGAACTGCAGATGGCGCGCGGCGGACGCGGCTGAAGGAAAGGCGGCGCCGGTCTGGCCCTCGCGGGGCAGGCCGGCGTCCGCGCCTCGAGCAATCGTGCTATTGAGGCGCGGGTATGAACGCGACTTTCCCTACCCCCGGTCTGTCAGACCGCCGCTTCACCGCCGCCGACATTCAGGCGCTGGTTATGAAGGGCGTCATCCGCGAGGATGCGAAGTTCGAGCTCGTGGGCGGGGATATCGTACCACTGTCGCCGAAGGGACCACGGCACGAAGGCATGCGCCTGACTGTCACGCACTGGATCAGGCGCCTTCCGCTTCGCATCGCGAGTTTGGCGGAAACCACGCTCTGGCTCGACGAGCACAATTTTCTCGAGCCCGACTATGTGTTGTTCGACCGTAGCGTCGCGATCGCAGACCTGAAGGCCAGCGACGTGCTGCTCGCCATCGAGGTCGGCGATCACTCTTGGCGTTACGACACCGAAGCGAAGGCGGCGCTGTTTGCGAAACACGGCGTGCAGGAATACTGGGCGATCCACGCGCCGACACGCCTGCTGCGCCTACATCGCGGGCCGAGCGCGCACGGCTGGGCGGAGGTGAAAGACATTGCAGCGGGCGACGCCGTCACGCCGCTGCACGCCGGCCTTCCAACCTTCACACTCTGAACCGACGCCTCAGTTCTTGGCCTTGTCCACGAGCTTGTTCTTCGTGATCCACGGCATCATCGCGCGCAGTTTCGCGCCGACTTCCTCGATCTGGTGATCGGCGACGATGCGGCGTTGCGCCTTGAAGCTAGGCTGGCCGACCTTGTTCTCCAGCATCCATTCGCGCGCGAATTTTCCGGTCTGGATGTCTTCGAGCACGCGCTTCATCTCGGCCTTCGTTTCCGCCGTGATCAGGCGCGGGCCGGTGACGTATTCGCCGTACTCCGCCGTGTTCGAGATCGAATAATTCATGTTGGCGATGCCGCCTTCGTAAATCAGGTCCACGATCAGCTTCACTTCGTGCAGGCACTCGAAATAGGCCATTTCCGGCGCATAACCCGCTTCCACAAGCGTTTCGAAGCCGGCGCGGATGAGTTCGACGAGGCCGCCGCACAGCACGCTCTGTTCGCCGAACAAGTCAGTCTCGCATTCTTCGCGGAAGCTCGTTTCGATCACGCCCGAACGGCCCGCGCCCATGGCGCTTGCGTAGGAGAGCGCGAGTTCAAGCGCCTTGCCCGACGGATTCTGGTGCACCGCCACGAGCGCCGGCACGCCGCCGCCCTTCTGGTACTCACTGCGCACGGTGTGGCCCGGGCCCTTCGGCGCGATCATCGAGACGTCGACGTCGGCGGGCGCCTCAATGAGTTTGAAGTGGATGTTGAAGCCGTGGCCGAAGAGGAGCGTCTTTCCGGCCTTCATGTGCGGCGCGATTTCGGCGGTGTAGATTTCCGCCTGCACTTCATCGGGGGCGAGGATCATGATGACGTCGGCGGCCTTGGCGGCTTCCGCGACCGTAACGACCTTCAATTTCTCGGCTTCGGCCTTCTTCACCGTGGCCGAGCCCTTCTTGAGCGCGACGAGCACGTTCTCGACGCCGCTGTCGCGGAGGTTCAGCGCGTGGGCGTGGCCCTGGCTGCCATAGCCTACGATCGCGACCGTCTTTCCCTTGATGAGGGCGAGGTCGGCGTCACGATCATAATACACGCGCATGGTTTTTGCTCCAGATGCCGCTTTCGGCGCGGCTTTGTGCGCTGCGGTGCAGCATCGGGGCGCTAAGCAGCGGCTTTTTGCTCAAAGGTCAAGGCGACGCTGTGCGCCAGTCGGCTTTCAGGCGCGGTTTTGCGCCTCAAGGCGTCCGAGCGCCAGCGCCAGCACGAGCATCGCCCCCGCCGCGATCCAGATCGCGCCCAGCCCGATC
>Ga0247843_1000957_pt1 | contig 63774 bp, 31 predicted proteins | sample LaCruzMarch2017__FD_192420 | JGI IMG/M metagenome (GOLD analysis project Ga0247843, IMG submission 192420) | Freshwater microbial communities from meromictic Lake La Cruz, Castile-La Mancha, Spain - LaCruzMarch2017_8m | ecosystem: Environmental > Aquatic > Freshwater > Lake | place: Spain...
GCCAAAACCGCCGAACCAACACACCCGTAGCCCGAAAAAAATCGCTCCGCCAGTGTTTATCGGCCTCTCCGGTCGAGAAGAAGGGAAGTCAGGTTAACATCACGCGCGGCAGCCGCAGCAAGTCTGCTGACTCTTTTGAAAAAGAGACTTTTGAAGCCCTGCCAGGACGCTTCAATGCCCAGCGTGTGGAGGTGAAAAAAATCACTGATCCCGAGGACTCCGCGAGCCATTTGGTCCTGTGCCGCAGCGCCCAGCGCCGCCTCAAGGAAGAAGCCATGGTTTCCAGCGCCGAGAAGCGATTCCTCGCCGCCGCGACCGCCCTCGGCAAGAGCATCGAAAAAAGCGCATTCAAGCGCGCTGCCATCATCGAACGCAAAATCGGAGCCCTCCAAAAATGCCACGCCCGCACCGCCAGATTCTACACACTCAAGCACAGCGCCGGACGGCTCGAAATCACCCGCGACGACGAGAAAATGAAAAGCGTCCTCGCCCAATGCGGTGACTCTGTTTTGAATGCCGACAAGGGCCTCGGAGCCGCGCAACTCTGGGAGCTCTCTATGACGCTTCTGAAAGCCGAGGCTGCTTCGGCCAACTCAAAGGCACGCTCGGACTGCGACCGAATTTCCATCCACTCGAAGACCGCGCCGACGGCCGCACGATCAGCATCCGCAAGCCAAGCCAACCTGACGACGAACAAAAACGCGTCTCCCAAATGCTCGGCATCGACTGGAAATCCATCTTCCCAACCAAGAAAACCGAAATCCCAGCGTAAAGAGATCGGAGTGCCTTTGGGAAGACCCCCGAGGTTTTATGCGGGTTTGTGGTCGGCCGTGCGAAACTTGGGGTAAGAAGCCGCTTTTTTTCGCTCCGGAAGAAAGTCGATTCGTCGGAAATCCCGGCGAGCGAGGCCCGTTTCCAAAGGGGGGAATTTCGGGCCGCTCATGCACGCCATCGCTCAAATGTGCGATATACGGGAGATGGGAATTGTAGGAGCCTTTCCCATTGTTCCTTGCGCTTCATCGTCGGTGTTACTGCCCCAAGTTTGAAAAAACTCAGCTATTCCCCTGGCCCCCATCAGAATCAGTCAACCAAAAATCCGAATGATAAAAATCCCAACCCTCGCGATCGCTCTCACCGTGCTGGGCGGCTCCATTTGCCATGCTGCGGACGCCCAGAGCGCATCCAAAGACTCACCAATGCCCTCCGCCAACCAGTGGATCATCGAAACTCAAGCGGACTGGGAGGAATGCGCGTCGGCGAGTGAGGGCGTCGAGTTCCGTGACGCGATGGCCGTGCCGACTGCCCCGGCGGCCACGATTCGCAGCAAGATCAAGGCGTTTGATCAAAAGCAATCCCCGCGCTCGCTCGTGGTCTCGCAATCTCCCGTTTGGGACAACTGGACGGCCATCCCAAAAGTTGCCCCCGCCTCTCTCGGAGATGCCCCGGTTTTGCTGACCAAGGGCCCTGTCGACTATTGGATTTTCGGGCTGTATGGGAACAAAAACCCCGCGAAGGATTTCACCCCTAAGGAAGCGAAGTTGGAGGGATTTGATGTGCCTCTCCAAACAACGCAATGGCCGAATCAATTCAATGCCCCCGGTGGCTTGAAAAAATCCCTCGGTGGTTACCATGCTTGGCAGAGCCGCGACATGGTGAATTGGGTTCACCACGGGCCGGTTGCGGAAGAGCGCTCGAGATGGATGACGACTGCCGAGTTCGTCGATGGGAAGGCTTACCTTTATTATGATTTCCCAAACGACCAAGACCCCCACTTGTATATCGACGAGGACCTCACGGACGGAATGCCCGGCAAGGATATGGGGATGGTTTTCAAAGACCCCTCCCACGGCTCGGATTGCGTGGTCATTCGGGATTTGGATGGGAAGTTTCACCTGATCTCCGAGGACTGGAGCCCCATCAATGCGTCCAAGCATGCTTGGGATTCGCCGCTGGCCAGCCATGCGGTCAGCCCCGATGGACTGGGGAACTTCAAACTCTTGGTGCCGCCCGTCGATCAACGCACCAAGCCGACCGGCAAGATGGCCAAATTCCACCACCCGCATTGGACCAAGGAGGATCCCAAAAACTTCCCGATAAATGTGGCCGAGTATGAAATCCACGAGCCCGAACAAAACGCCTATGGCGATTGGGCGGCGATTTCGATCGGCGGGCAGTATTATCTCTTCGCCGACTTCGAGCCAGCGGGCGCGGCAAGTCAGAGGGACATGCAGATCGCACGGTTCACTTCCTCGGATATCAACAAGCCTTTCACCTTTTGCGGAAGTCTCGGCCAAGGCCATCCCGACCCCGATATTTGCTTTGCCGAAGGGCGGTTCTACCTGATCAATCAGACGAAAAACGATTACATCAGCCCGGGACCTTGGGTGGGAAAAGTCGAGGCCCGCGTGGGTGTCGATACCGACAAGGACGGAAAAATCAACGAGTGGACGCCGTGGCAAGAAGTCCACGAGAAATACGATTATATCCCCGGATTCGCCAAACAGGTCGCCAAGGTGCCAGCCGCCCTGGATCTCTCGAAGCTGCCGGCGGGATATGGATTCCAGATCGAGTTGAAAACAACCGACACCACCGAGAACAAGGTCAAGCCGATCTTGGACAAGCTCGCCCTCTCGTTTGCCGAATAAAAAGCCAATCCCTGCTTAGCCAACCCAAAATGAAACCCGCCATCGTATTTTGCCTCTCCGCGTGGTTGGCTTGCCTTCCCGCCCGCGCTGCGGATCCCTACGACGGCTCTTGGGAATCCCTCCAGAAAATGCCCATCCCGGCATGGTTCGATGACGGGAAGATTGGCATCTTCATTCACTGGGGACCCTACAGTGTGCTGGGCTACCACAAAGGCGACAAAGGGTATGCCGCCATGGTTCCAAAGGCGATCTACTCCGATCCCCAGCACCACTATCCCCTGCTCGAGCAACGCTTCGGGGCGGCTCCTCCCGAGTTCGGCTACAAGGATATGGTGGATCATTTCAAGGCCGAGAAGTGGGATCCCGAGGCTTGGGCGACGCTTTTTGAGGAAGTCGGGGCCAAGTATGTGGTGCTCACCGCCGAGCACCACGATGGTTGGGCGAACTGGGATTCCGACCTCACCCCGTGGAATGCGATGGACAAGGGGCCCAAGCGCGACCTGGTGGGCGAACTCGGCGCGGCTCTACGGCAACACGGAATCAAATACGCGCCGTCCACCCATCGCGAGCGCCACAACTCCTTTTTCAGTTCCAAAGGATTCGCGGCGGATGGGGAGCCTTGGCCCGACATCGTCAAGGAGATCGAACGCAATCCCGAGGCAGCTTCGCTCTACGGCCCCTTCGATTTGGACAAGGCATTCGTCGATGACTATGTGGCCCGCTGGAAGGAAATCGAAAAAAAATACCAACCCGACTTCCTCTGGATCGACGACATCCCGATTTGGACGAGGGACGGCAACAAGGTGCTGAAAGGAATCGCCAAGCCCGAGGCCCAATATTTCTACGACCAGCTCCGCCTCATGATCACGGATTTCATGAACGCCGGCGCGCGGCGCGGCCAACCGGTCTATCTCAACAACAAGGGCGGAAATGTGAACTGGCCCGAGGGCGTCGGCTGCCGCGAAAAAGACAATCTCCGCCTCACGCAGATCGGTCCGAAATGGCAAAGCTGCACGACTCTTGGAACCTCTTTCGGTTACTTGGCGGCGGAGGAGGCGGACGACTACCCGTATAAGAAAAAAAACGCCGGCGAGGTGATCCATGAAATGATCGAGGTGGTCAGCCGCAACGGGAATTTCCTGATCAACATCGACCCGCGAGCGGACGGCACCATTCCCGAGTGGCAGGTCGAGCGCCTCCGGGCCATGGGCGACTGGCTCAAGATCAATGGCGACGCCATCTACGGCTCGCGCTACTGGCACACAACCCAGCAAAAGAAAGGCCATCTGGCCTTCACCACAAATGGCAAAAAACTTTACGCCATCTGTCTGGAAAAGCCCGCGCCTTTCACGATCGAGGCCAGCAAAGGCTGGACAGCCGCCGATGTGGAATCCGTCCGCCTCCTCGGGTCGAACGGAAAAGTAGAGTGGGCCATCGATGAGAACGGGCTTCGCATCACCCCTCCCGCCGACCTCGGCGCGTCCCAACACGCGTGGGCCTTCGAAATTCTCACCACCAAAAACCAGCACACCCCGGCAGTTCTCGGCGCGGACCTCAAAGAAAAGTGCCGGAGTGGAATCCACAGCGAAGACTCCACCGACTACTCCGACGAGAAGAAGAAATGAATTCGATTCGGTATTTCTGTTTGATCTTAGCCTCTCTCCTTTCCTTGGGAGCCAGCGCCTTTGCGGTTGCCCCATCGAAAGAGGGTGGGGGACAGAAACAGCCAAACATCATCGTCCTCCTCTGCGATGACCTTGGCTACGGCGATGTGCAATGCCTCAATCCCGAGCGAGGCAAAATCCCCACGCCGCACCTCGACGCCTTGGCCAAGTCCGGGATGATTTTCACCGACGCCCACTCCGCCTCGTCGGTCTGCACGCCGACCCGCTATGGCCTCCTGACAGGGCGCTACCCGTGGCGAACGACGCTGCAGCGTGGAGTTGTGAAGGGGTTCGCCCCGGCTTTGATTGCGGCCGACCGCCCCACAGTGGCGAGCTTCCTGAAATCCCAAGGCTACCACACCGCCATCCTCGGCAAGTGGCATCTCAACTTCCTCTACACCGATCCCAAAACCGGAGCAAAACTCGATGAGCGCAAGGTTCCGCGCGGCCTAGCTCCCGTGGGCTCGAAAATCCCCGACGGCCCCATCAGCCGGGGATTTGATTACTTTCACGGGTTCCACCACGCCGGAGACATGGAGTGCGTGATCGAAAACGACGCCGTGGTCGAGCATGACGATCCCATCAACATGCTGCCCCGCCTCACGAAAAAAGCGGTGGCCTACCTCGACGAGCGAGCCAAGCACAAGAACACGCCATTTTTCCTCTACCTGCCCTACGGATCGCCCCACGCACCCATCGTTCCCAGCAAGGAATGGCAGGGCAAGAGCGGCATCAATGCCTATGCCGATTTCGTGATGCAAAACGACGACTCGGTCGGACAAATCCTCGCGGCCCTCAAAAAAAACGGCCAGCGCGAGAACACGCTCATCATTTTCAGCTCTGACAATGGCTGCTCCGCCAAGGATGCAAAAGTCAAAGAACTCAACAAGCACGGCCACTTCCCCAGCGCCGGATTGCGCGGCTACAAAACGGAACTCTGGGAAGGCGGCCACCGCGTTCCGTTCATCGCAAGCTGGCCCGCAAAAATCCCGCCGGGGAGCAGCAACGACAGCACCATTTGCTTGAACGACCTCTTCGCCACCTGCGCGGAAATGCTCGGCGCGAGAACGCCGCCCAACAGCTGCGAGGACAGCGTGAGTTTCCTTCCCGCCTTGGAAAACCAACCCATTCCAAGCTCCCGCCGGGGCATCACACACCATTCCCTTCTTGGGTTCTTCTCGTATCGTTTGGGCGATTGGAAGCTCCTGCTCGCCCGTGATGGCGGGACCAAATCGGAAAAGGAATTGGCAAAAAATCCAACACTCCCGAAGGCCCAGCTCTACGACCTCTCCAAGGATCACGCCGAAACGACGAACCTCTACGAGGCAAACTCAACGAAAGCCGACGAACTCCTCGCCGCGCTGAAAAACGACATCCAACGCGGCCGGAGCACAGACGGCCCTGCGGCCTCCAACGACACCGACCGCATCGTCATTTGGAAATCCGCCGGTGACAAAAAAACCAAGGAGGCTGTCGAGCTTTGAAAAAGGAAACCACATTCCCGTCGGGGATCAAAAAAACAACACCAGCCCGCAAGGTGGGCGCCCTTTTGCTCTCTGGTCTTCTGCTTGGCCAGACTCTTCTCCCAGCCTCTCCGCAGCCCTCCTCGGCTGAAGCCAAGCCGCTCTCGGGCAGCCGCCCGAATATCATTCTCATAATCACCGACGACCAAGGCATGGGCGATCTCTCCTGCACGGGGAACCCGTATTTGAAGACGCCGCACCTCGACCGTCTTCATGACCAAGGCGCGCGATTCACCGACTTCCATGTGAGCCCGACTTGCTCGCCCACACGCGCTGCGCTCCTGAGCGGGCGGCATGAATTCGAGGTGGGTGTCACCCATACCATCCTGCAACGCGAGCGCCTCGCGCCGGGAGTGGTTACGCTCGCCGAGGCCCTCCGGCGCGCCAACTACGCCACGGCCCTTTTCGGCAAGTGGCACCTTGGCGACGACACGGCGTATCTGCCGCAGAATCGTGGGTTCGACGAAGTTCTCATGCACGGTGCCGGCGGTATCGGACAGTTCGCCCACGGTGATTTCAAGGAGAACTCCGAGACTCCCTACTTCAACAATGTGCTTCTGCACAACGACACCGTCGTTCGCACGAAAGGCTTTTGCACAGACCTGTTCTTCCGCGCGGCCACGGCATGGATCAATCGCCAACACGAGGAGAAAAAACCATTCTTCGCTTACATCGCTCTGAACGCTCCCCACTCTCCGATGATCGCGCCGGAGAAATCCAAAAAGCGGTTTCTCGATCTCGGGTTCGATGAACAATCCGCCGCCCGCTACGGAATGATCGAAAACATCGACGAAAATGTCGGTCTCCTCCTCGCCGACCTCGATAAGCACGGCATGCTGGGGGATACGCTTGTCGTGTTCATGACGGACAACGGCATGGGCATGAAGCCGGGCAAAATTCATGGCAAAAAATTCATCCCCTACAATGCCGGCCTGAAAGGCGGTAAGAACTCGGCCGACGAGGGCGGCACGCGTGTGCCGTCGCTTTGGATGTGGAAGGGGCATCTCGAGGAAGGCATCGACATCCCCGCGCTGACCGCCCATGTCGACCTCTACCGCACCTTCTGCGATCTGGCCGGAGCCGATGTTCCTGCCTCGCCCCTCGAGCCCGAAGGGCGCTCTCTGGTTCCCCTTCTCGAAAATCCCAAGGCCGCTTGGCCCGACCGCACGCTCTTCACCCATATTGGGCGCTGGAATCCCGGCGGGCGGGAAAAATCCAAAAGCACCAACTGCGCTGTGCGGACCAACCGCTGGCGCTTGGTGAACAACAACCAACTCTACGATGTCCTTGCCGACCGCAGTCAGACGAAGGATGTCGCTGCGGATCACCCCGAGGTCGTGGCCGGTCTCCAAAAAAAATATGACGCCTGGTGGGACTCCCTTCCGCCGCTTCTCGTTAATGAAGACCTGCCCGAGAACAAGCCCGGCGAATTCCCCCTCCAAAAGCTTCGCGACACCCAAGGGGAGCCACCTCTCTGGGAACCCGACACTCGGAAAAACAACCTTCAGCCCGCCGAATAAACCCATGCCCATGTTTCTCAAAATGCCCCTCGTTTTTCATCTTCTCTGCGCTTCGACATTGTTACTCATCTCATCGTGCGCGCCAGTAACCCAAAATCTTACTTCTGACGCGAGCGTCTCGAAGCTTCCTACGCCCCAGAGGCCCGAGTCGACGCCACTTAAAAAAGATCAGGCAACGGCTCGCGTCGCCGCAGAAATCCATGTCTCGCCGTCCGGCAATGACGCTAACGAGGGTTCCGCAGGCAGTCCGTTGAAAACAATCCAAGCCGCTGCCAACAAGGCTCAGCCGGGAGATACGGTCACCGTGCACGCTGGCACCTACCGTGAGGAGATCAACCCTCCGCGCGGAGGGGTGGAGGGCAAGCCGATCGTCTTTCAAGCGGCTCCCGGGGAGAAAGTCGTGATCAAGGGATCCGAAGTCGTCAGCGGTTGGAAAAAACTCGAGGGCGATGTCTGGGAATTGAGCCTGCCGAATTCGTTTTTCGGAAAATTCAATCCCTTCGCCGACCTCATCAAGGGCGATTGGTATGAGGCGCGGCAGAAATACCACACCGGTGCCGTGTATTTGAACGGACACTGGCTGCGGCAGGCTGCGCGCAAATCCGTGGTGCTTGGTGCGGACACGGCGGATCAAGGCCCGGAGGAGTTGATGAATATTCTCTCCCTCCAAGTGCAAGGCCAGAAGCCCGTGATGGCCGTGAAGCGCTCGAAGCAGGGCAGCGATGCTGCTGTCGTCGAAGTGCCCGGTGCTCAGCCCTGTCTTGGTCGCTTGAAGGATGGCGACTGGCTGGAGTTCGACGCGGTGGATTTCGGCGAAAAGGGCGGGAAGCTGATCTTGCAGGCTGCTTCGCCAAACAGCGGGGGAATTGTCGAAGTCCGCGAGGGATCTGTGGACGGGCGATTGTTGGGCAAATTTCTGGTCGCGATCACGGCGGAGTGGACCCATTTCCAAGGCTTCAGGACACCGATCGAGACGCCCCTCACGGGACCGCAAAAAATCTTCTTGGTTTTCAAATCCATTCCGCAGCAGCCCGTGAAAAAGGACGATCCGGGTTTTTGGTTCGCCGAGGTGGATGAAAAAAACACCACCATCGTGGCCCAATTCAAGGGCGTGGATCCAAACAAGGAACAGGTCGAAATCAATGTGCGGCAGGCCGTGTTCTACCCGCGCCAGACGGGGCGGAATTTCATCACCGTGCGCGGCTTCACACTCGAGCAGGCTGCCACGCCGTGGGCCCCGCCGACCGCCGAGCAGATCGGTCTCATCGGCACAAACTGGTCTAAGGGTTGGATCATTGAGAACAACACGATCCAATACTCCACCTGCACCGGCATCACGCTCGGAAAGCACGGCGACGAGTTCGATAACACCAAGGACTATCGCCGCGCCATTCCCATCGCTGTGGAGAAATTCGGTTGGAACCGCGGGAATATCGGCCACCACTTGATTCGCAACAACCACATCCAGCATTGCGGCCAAGCGGGCATCGTCGGAAGCCTGGGGGGCGCGTTCTCGGAGATTCGCGGCAATGAAATCCACGAGATCCGGCAAAACCACCAATACGGCGGCTGCGAAACGGCTGGCATCAAGCTGCACGGGGCGGTGGACACCCTGATTGCCGACAACCACATTTATCGCTGCGAGCACTGGGGCGGCATCTGGATCGACTGGATGGGCCAAGGCGTGCGCGTCACCGGAAACCTCCTTCACGACAACAGCCAGGACATCATGTTCGAGGTCAACCTCGGGCCGCATGTGGTGGACAACAACCTGATGCTTTCGAAAACGCGCGTCACCGAGGCCAGTTCCGGCGGGGCGTATGTGAACAACCTCTGGACCGACGCCATCACGATCTGGGCGGACATCGAGGGGCGCACCACGCCGTTCTTCAAGCCCCACAGCCTCGACATCATCGACAACGCGGCCGTGGATCAAAACGACGACCATTTCTACAACAACCTGTTCGTCGGACCGAAGGGCCTCTCCGCCTACGACGAATTCAAATTGCAAATCAAGGCGGCCGGAAATGTTTACCTGAATGGCGCACGGCCCTCTGCGGGCGACACCGACGCCGTGGTGGTCAAAGAATTCAATCCCGAGATCAAGCTCACGAACCAAGACGGGCAGTGGTGGCTGGAGATGAAGGTCGATCCGGCCTGGATGACCGCGCCCAAGCGCCCAGTGGTGAGCTCCGCCCTGCTCGGCAAAGCCAGCATCTCCGGAGCGGCCTTCGCGAACCGCGATGGAACGCCTCTGTTGATCGACATCGATTACTTCGGCAACAAACGCACGGGCGGCAATCCGTCACCCGGCCCGTTCGCTTGGGACGGACAATCCCGCATCCGCGTCAAGGTCTGGCCGAAAAAATAAACCAACCCCAATCCACAAAAAACCTATGATCAAACGCACGCTCACTCTGCTCGCCCTCGGCATCGGATTAGCCATCCCCGCCCAAGCCGCGCCCGCCAAGCCGAACATCCTCTTCATCATCACCGACGACCAAGGCTACGGCGACTGGAGCGTCAACGGCCACCCGTTGCTGAAGACGCCTCATGTCGACAAACTCGCCGCCGAGAGCGTGCGCCTCGAGAATTTCTATGTGAGCGCCTCGTGCTCTCCCACGCGCGCGGCCTTGCTCACCGGCATGCATGAGTTCCGGAGCGGAGTCACGCACACGCAACATCCCCGCGTGAGCCTTCCCCATGACACCACCACCTTGCCGGAACTGCTCATCACGGCGGGATACCGCACGGGCTTCGTAGGTAAATGGCATCTTGGCCAACCCCCGTCGGGGCATGGTTTCGAGTGGTGCTCCTCCAACCCAGGCGGCCCCTTCGAGCACTTTGATCCGATGATGGTTCGCAATGGCGAGAAAACCAAAGAGACCGGCTACCGCGAGGATATCTATTTCAGCGACGCGATGGATTTCATCACGGAAACCAAGGACCAGCCGTGGTTCATGTATCTCTCGACCTACTCGCCCCACGATCCGCTCAAAGCGCCCGAGGAGTTCGTCGCCCCATTTCGTGGGAAGGTCACCGAAGAACAAGCCCAGTATCTCGGCATGGTCGCCAACCTTGATTACAATATCGGCCGCATCATGGCGTTTCTGAAAGAGAAGAACCTCGATGAAAAGACCATCGTCGTCCTCATGTCCGACAACGGCCAGACCTATGGGCTGGATGTTTACAACGCCAACATGCGCGGCTGCAAAGCGACGGTCTGGGAAGGCGGTCTGCGCAGCTTCTCCTACTGGCGCTGGACCGGCCACTGGCCGCCGCACCAGGTGGACAACCTCAGCGCGCACATTGATGTCCTCCCGACCCTCTGCGCGGTGGCAGGAGCGAAGATCCCCGACGCCCTTCAACCGGAGATCGAAGGATTCAACCTCCTGCCCGTTCTCGAATCCAAAGACCCGATCGCCTGGCATGACGACCGGTTCCTTTACCACCATGTCGCCCGCTGGCCGGGAGGCATGGCCGCCGACCACAAATATGCCATGGCCGGAGCGCGGCAGGGGAACTACCTCCTCGTGCGCAGTCGTCCCTGCGACAACCCGAATTGCGAAGAAGCCAATGGCCAGCAATGCGACACCCTCCGGAGCGTCGAGGCGGGAGGAAAAAATGCGACTTACACTGCAGAAAATGCCCAATTCCACTGGGGAGTAACCCCTCCCGGACGCTGGGCCCTCTTCGAGGTCAAAAAAGACCCCAGCTGCATGAACGATCTCGCTGCCGCCGAACCTGAACGCGTGAAGGCGATGGGCGCGGCCTATGACAAATGGTGGGACGCCACCTACCCAGTGATGGTCAAGCGCGGCGGAGATGCCGAAATCATCTGGAGCAAGGTTCAAACCGATTTGATTGCCAAGAAAAAGGCCGCCAAGGCAGCCAAAGCCGAACAAGAGAAAAAAGCCGACCAGTAATTCCAACTACCCCTCGATAAAACCATGATCAAACGCACCCTGCTCGGCCTCAGCCTCGCTCTGGCTATTCCTGCCCACGCGGCACCCGCTCCGAACATCGTTCTCATGCTCGCCGACGACCTCGGTTGGCAGGATGTGAAGTGCTATGACATCGACGCGCCGAGCCCGATGGAAACTCCGAATATGGACGCGCTCGCCAAGCGTGGCATTCTCTTCCGCCACGCCTACTCCCCCGCGCCGAGTTGCACTCCGAGCCGTTGCGCGATCATGAGCGGCAACCATCCCGCCCGCGCCCAGACGACCCATGTCTCCGGCGGCAAACCGCCCGGGGCGAATAAAAACCAAAGGATGATCACGCCGTGGTTCAGCGGGCGCATGCCGGCGAATGAGCAGACGATCGCCAGAACGCTCCGCGAAAACGGCTACGCCACCGGACACACCGGAAAGTGGCACATGGCGGCTTCCCACTCTGGCTTTCCGGGTGCGTTGGACCAAGGGTTTGATTTCACCGCAGGTGGTCGCGGAATCACGCAGGGCATGGGCGACCGCCTCCAAAACTTCGCCACCGACCAGCCCGGTGATCCCTACCGACTCGATGCCGAGGGCTTCCCCACCGATTCTGTGACCGTTGACGCGTTGAAGTTCATGGAGACCAACAAGGCCAAGCCGTTCTTCCTTTACTACTCGACATGGCTCGTCCACGCGCCGATCCACTCGCGCAGCAAGGCGCTCCTCGACAAATACTGCCAAAAGCTCGGCGTCGATCCGGCCAATCCCAAAGAGTGGTCCACCGAAGCGGGACAGAAAAATCCCTTCTACTGCGCCATGGTGGAGACGCTCGACCACTATGTTGGCCAACTCGTCACATTCCTTGAAACCACTGACGACCCGCGCAATCCAGGCCACAAGCTCATCGACAACACCTACATCTTCTTCACTTCCGATAACGGCGGTGCGGAAGGCGGCCGTGGCGAAGGGGAATGCTACACCGACAACGCCCCGCTCGACCAAGGCAAGACCTCGCCGCGCGAAGGTGGCGTGCGCGTGCCGTTCCTCGTCGCCGGCCCGGGCATTCCCGCCGGGAAGGAAAGCGATGTCGTGGTCAACGGCCTGGATTTTTATCCCACCATTCTTTCGATGGCCGGAGTTAAGAAGCCCGAGGGGAAAAACCTCGACGGTGCCAATCTCCTGCCGTTGCTCACCGGGGCGGTGGAGGATTCCTCGCTCGTTCTCGACCATAATGGCAAGCCGCGCACGGAGATGATTTGGCACTACCCTCACGGCAAGAACCAAAGCACGCTCCGCTCGGGGGATTTCAAACTCATCCGCAACTACGACACCGATAGCGGAAAACCGCCGGCGCTCGAACTCTACCACCTCGTCGATACCAAAGACGGCAAGTCGGCGCGCGTGGATATCGAGGAGGCGAAAAACCTCGCCGCAGAACAGCCCGAGAAGGCTGCCGCGCTGAATACCCGCCTCACCGAAATCCTCACCGAGATGAAGGCGAGCCTGCCTTACTGGAATCCCACCTGCAAAACCCCAGTCACCAACCATGAGAAAGTGCCCGCCGTCACGGGGCATACGGTGGATGGCCACACGGTCACGGCGACCTTCAAGGAAAATGGCGCCCGCGTCGTCCGTGCGGATTTGATCTACGCGATTTCGGCCCCCGGAAAGCGCGGCCAAGCGAGCCAGGAGTGGTTCCGCGCGTTCGCCGAGATCGAGGATGGTCAACTCAAGGGCACCCTCCCGTCGGATGCCACGCATTCCTTAATCAATCTCATCGATGAAAACAATTTCATGGTGAGCTATCCCCAAGCCGGAGGCGCGATTCCGCTCGGAGCGGCGGCCAAGTAAGCCTCGTAGCGCTGGCGCCCGCGCCCATCTCAAGGACATTTAAAACCCAATCCCTATGATCAAACGGACACTGACCCTGCTCGGCCTCGGCATCGCTCTGGCCATTCCCGCCCACGCCGCACCTCCTCCGAACATCGTTCTGATGCTCATCGACGACCTCGGTTGGCAGGAGTTGAAATGCTACGACATCGACGCGCCGAGCCCGGCGGATACTCCGAATATGGACGCTCTCGCCAAGCGCGGCATTCTCTTCCGCCATGCGTATTCGCCCGCGCCGAGCTGCACGCCGAGCCGATGTGCGATCATGAGCGGCAACCATCCCGCCCGCGCACAGACCACTTGTGTCGCGGGTGGCAATCCGCCGGAGGCCAAGCCCAACAAAAAAATGATCACGCCGTGGTTCAGAGGCGGCATGCCAGCCAACGAACAGACAATGGCCAGAACGCTCCGCGAAAACGGCTACAAAACCGGACACGCCGGAAAGTGGCATATGGGTGCGGGTCCGTTGGAGCAAGGCTTCGATTTCAGCATTGATAGCCGCGGAGTCACGGGGAAACGTAAGAATCGCCTCCAAGACTTCGCCACCGACCAGCCCGGAGATCCCTATCGACTCGATGCCGAGGGCTTCCCTACCGACTCTGTCACCGAAGGCGCGTTGAAGTTCATGGAGACGAACAAGGACAAGCCTTTCTTCCTCTACTATGCGACGTGGCTCGTTCACACACCCATCCATTGCCGCAGCAAGGCGCTCGTCGACAAATACGCCCAAAGGCTCGGCGTCGATCCGGCCAATCCCAAACAGTGGCCTGTCGGTAAAGGTCAGAAAAATCCCTTCTTCTGCGCCATGGTGGAGATGCTCGACCATTATGTTGGTCAGCTCGTTACATTCCTCGAAACCACCGACGACCCGCGCAACCCCGGCCACAAGCTCATCGACAACACCTACATCTTCTTCACTTCCGACAACGGCGGCGTGGAAGGAAGCAAAGGCGAAGGCATCAGTGACAACGCCCCGCTCGACAAAGGCAAGACCTCGCCGCGTGAGGGCGGTGTGCGTGTGCCATTCCTCGTCGCCGGCCCCAGCATTCCCGCTGGCAAGGAAAGCGATGTCGTGGTCAACGGCCTGGATTTTTATCCCACCATTCTTTCGATGGCCGGGGTCAAGAAACCCGAAGGAAAAAACCTCGACGGTGCCAATCTCCAGCCGTTGCTCACTGGGGCGGTGGAGGATTCCTCGCTCGTTCTGGATCAAAACGGCAAGCCACGCACGGAAATGGTTTGGCACTACCCTCATTTTGGCAGAAACCAAAGCACGATCCGTGCGGGGGATTTCAAACTCATCCGCAACTACGAAACCGATAGCGGAAAACCGCCGGCGCTCGAACTCTACCGCCTCGTGGACACCAAAGACGGCAAGTCGGCACGCGTGGATATCGAAGAGGCGAAAAACCTCGCTGCGGAACAGCCTGAGAAGGCGGCCGAGCTGAATGCCCGCCTCACCGAAATCCTCACCGAGATGAAGGCCAGCCTGCCTTACTGGAATCCCAACTGCATATTCCCGCTCACCAACAAGGAGAAAGCGCCCACCGTCACAGGGCATACGGTGGACGGCCAAACGATCACAGCGACCTTCCAGGAAAACGGCGCCCGCGTCGTCCGCGCGGATGCGATTTACACCACAAAAAACAGCGGAGGAGGGTGGTTGCGCATGATCGGCGAGGTGGGCAATGGCACGGCCAAGCTCGCCCTGCCGCCAGAGGCCAACCAAGCCTTCATCAATCTCATCGATGAAAACAATTTCATGGTGAGCTATCCCCAATCAGCCGCTGCCGAGCCGAAAGGTCGCGGAGGTAAAGCCGAGGGTGGTGGCGACGGTGAAGACGACGGCGGCGCAGCGGTCGGAGGCGCGATTCCTCTCACCGTCAGCGTCATGGAATCTGCTCCCTCCCACGCGCAGGAAAACCCGAGGCAGAAGCAATTCAACAAACTCGACGCCGATAAAAGCGGGACGCTCACTATGGCTGAATACACATCCGTAAACCCAGGCGCGGAAAGAGAAGCGGCGTTTGCTGCGCGTGATACCGACAAGGACGTTTCTCTGACCTCGGTAGAGTTTTCCACGCCGCCTCCTAAAAAATAAGTCGCGGAATAACCCGTTAGTTTGAATTCCAAATGTGGCGCAAGCCCGCGCCACATTTTTGAAAATACAAAATGAAATTGATCAAAAAACTCCTCACCCTCGTCGCGGCCCTCGCGCTTTCCTTGCCAGCCGTTCGCGCGGATGTGGTTCTGTCTTCGATCATTTCGAACGGCATGGTCCTCCAGCGCGGGGTGAAGGCTCCGGTCTGGGGCTGGGCCGATGCGGGCGAGGAGGTCACGGTCGAATTTGCCGGGCAGGTCAAAAAAGCCATGCCCGGCCCCGACCGCAAGTGGATGGTGGAACTCGATCCGCTGGAGGCGTCCGCCACGCCCCGCAGCATGACGATCTCAGGAAAAAACAAGATTCTCCTTGAGAATATTTTGGTGGGTGAGGTCTGGATCGCTGCGGGCCAGTCGAACATGGATTGGTCATTCGACCGAATCGATCCGGCCGAGCGGGAGTTTGCGGAAAGCCAGAAAGAAAATCCCCTCATTCGCGCCTTCCATGTCCACAAGAACCTCAAGGCGGGAATCCCGATGGATGACACAGCGGGAGTGTGGAAAGATGCCGCGCAAATGGTCACCGGCCCGAACAGCGTCTCGGCGGTCGGCTTTTTCTTCGCATTGGATCTCGCCAAGTCGCTGGGAATCCCTGTGGCGATTCTCGATGTGAACTGGGGTGGGACAAGAATTGAATGCTTCCTGGCTCCCGAGGGATATCAGGCTGTCGGGTTGCCTTTCAAAGAACCCGACCGCAAGGTGCGCAGAAGCGCCCAAGAAGCCGCCGGCCAGATCGCTTCAGCCAAGGCCTCGGTCGAGGAGTCCTACCAAGCCGCCCAAAAAGGCCTCATGATGGCTTTCAACACCCCCAATCCCTATGGCGATGCGGAAAATTTCATCTACAACTCCATGGTTGCCCCCCTCGCTCCCTACGCGGTCCAAGGCACGATCTGGTATCAGGGCGAATCCAATCGGGGTTCGGAAGACTACCTCAAGAAACTCCAAGCCCTCTCGGCGGGATGGTCGCAGGTGTTCCGCGTGAAGGATATGCCGCTCCTGATGGTGCAAATTGCCCCCTACGACTATGTGGCTTCCGACATCGCCAAAGGCAAGCCACCCACCAGCGCGAGTCTCCTTGCGGATACGGTTTGGGCGGCTCAATACCAGGCGGCCAAAACGATTCCCGGAGTCGCCGTGGTTCCCGTCCACGACACGAATATCGATATCACGGATATCCATCCCATCCACAAGCGCACCGTAGGAGAGCGTCTCGCCGCCGCCGCTCTCAAAAACCAGTATAAAAAAGAGGGCGTGGTTGGATCCGCGCCGCGCTTCCAATCCGCCACCCGTGAGGGATCGAAGGTGGTTGTCTCCTTCAGCGGCATTTCAAACGGCTTGACGACCACTGATGGAAAGGCGCCATCTTGGTTCGAGCTTTCGAGCGATGGAGTGTCCTTTGTGCCCGCCCAGGCAGAACTCAAGGGGAACACCGTGCTTGTCTCCGCCGAGTCGATCCCCGAGCCGAAATTTGTCCGCATGGGCTGGCGCGATATTGCCATTCCGAACCTCAAGGACAAGGACGCCTGGCCGGTCTTCGCCTTCCCGTCCCAGCCAGTGACGCAGCCTGCCAATTCCCAGACAGCAACCTCCCCGAACCCTATGATCGTTGCCCACCGGGGGTCTTCCGCACAGGCTCCAGAAAACACCCTGCCCGCATTCCAACTGGCTTGGGAGCAAGATGCCGATGCCATCGAGGGTGACTTTCAGTTGACCAAGGACGGGCAGATCGTGTGTTTCCACGACAAGGACACGAAGCGCGTCAATGGCCAGCAACTCGCCATCGCCGGCGCCACCTTGGAGGAGTTACGCCAACTCGATGTGGGCAGCATTCAGCCCCAGGACTCTGAGCGTGCCCTCCGCTCCTGGAACGGCGACCAATACAAAGGCGTCCAGATGCCGACTATCGCCGAGGTTTTCGCCACCGTGCCTGCGGGAAAGAAAATCTTCATCGAAATCAAGTGCGGGCCCGAAATCATCGATCCTCTCCTGCGTGAACTCGCCTCCAGCGGATTGACCCCCGACCAGGTCGTGGTCATTTGCTTCGATAGCGCGTTGCTCAAATCCCTCAAAGAGCGCGATCCGAAATGGCAGACCGCTTGGCTTTGCTCCTTCGACAAAAGAGCTAACGGCAAGCCCCGCAACGCCCCGGCAAAAGTCCTGAAAACCTTAAAGGACATGCGCGCCCACGCTCTCATGTCCGGGCGAGGGGATGTGGACAAGGGTCTGCTCGATCAAATCCGATCCGCCGGCATGGAGCACTATGTCTGGACGATCAACGATCCGAAACTCGGCCCCGCCTACAAGGCCCAAGGCGTGGACGCGATCATCACCGATCTGCCTGCAGAAATGCGCGCCGCTTTAGTCGCACCGACCAAGCATGATTAAACAAACCATCTCCATAGCGCTGGTCATGGTTTCGACCGCAGGCCTGTCGTCGGCGAAGGAAATCCATGTCGGAGCCGACCACCCGCTGAAAACCATCTCGGCGGCGGCGGAACTCGCGCAGCCGGGTGACACCATCACGGTCCATGCCGGAGTTTATCGCGAGCGGGTGGACCCGCCGCGCGGGGGCACCTCCGATACAAGCCGCATCACCTATCAGGCCGCCCCCGGGGAGAAGGTGGTCATCACCGGCGCCGAACCACGCAAGGGCTGGGAGAAGGTCGGCGGGGACACCTGGAAGGTGGTTGTTCCCAATAGCTATTTTGGCAATTTCAATCCGTTCCGTGACAAAATTCAGGGTGAGTGGTGCGAGCCCACCGGTCGCCACGCCGCTTCCGTTTACCTCAACGGCGAATGGCTGGAGGAATCTCTCACGCTCGACCCGGTGTTGAAACCAGCCGGCAAGTCGCCGTTGTGGTTTGCCGAGGTGGGTGGCACGGCCACTCAAGACAGTGCGCGACTTCTTGCCATCAAGTCATTCGATGTGGACGGACGATCCGTGCCCTCGCTTCCCTACTCCTCGAAAAAAGGCGAAGTGGGGCCCGTGCTCGAGGAGACCTGCGTGGGAGGGGGCCAGCCCGGCGACTGGGTGGCGTATGAGGGCATCGACTTGTCGAAGGAGCAGACCATCGCCATCCAAGCGAGCTTGGTGGCGGGTTCGTGCGAGATCGAATTCATCGCCGGCCTTGGCGCTGCGGAAGCGGAATCCCTCGGGCGCGTGACCATCGCGAAAACGGGAGGGATGCAGAAACGGAGGACCTTTACCGCGCCGCTTCGGGCGACCAGTTTTCCGGCCAACAAGACGCTTTACATGCTCTTCAGCCCCGGGGCTGGCCAGAAAATCGCCGGGGACAATACGACTATCTGGGCGCAGTTCCCGGGAGTGGACCCCAACGACGCGGATGTCGAAATCAGCAAACGGCAGAGCGTCTTTTACCCGTCCAAGACCGGAATCAATAACATCACGGTGCGCGGCTTCGAGCTTTGCCGGGCGGCGACACCCTGGGGCGGTGCGATGTCGGAGCAGGTCGGCTTGATCGGCACGCACTGGAGCAAGGGCTGGATCATCGAGAACAACCACATCCACCACTCCATGTGCAAAGGCGTGTCGCTCGGGCGCTACGAATTGCCTGCCGCGGAGCGCCCACCCGAATCCGCGCCGGGTTTTGTGAAGTCCATGGAGCTTGCGCTTCGCGATGGATGGTCCAAGGAAAAGGTCGGGAGCCACATCGTCCGCAACAACCGCATCCACCACTGCGAGAAGAACGCCATTCACGGCAGCCTTGGCGCGGCCTTTTCGGAGATTTCGGGTAATGAGATTCATGACATCGCCCTCACCGGCTGGGTTCGCGGTCCGGATACCGGCGGCATCAAATTCCTTGGCGGTGTGGATATGGTGATCCGGGACAACCATATCCACCACTGTGGTGCCTTTTCCGGCATCTGGCTGGACTGGTCCTGCCAAGGCGCGCTGGTCGAGGGCAATCTTCTCCATGACAACAATGGCCACCACGGCGACCTGTTTCTGGAGATGCAACACGGGCCGATGTTGGTCGTGAACAATATCCTGCTCTCGCGCTATTCTTTGGCCATCAACTCCGAGGGCATGGCCATCGTGAACAACCTCATTGCGGGCAAAATCCGTCTCTTCAGCGATCCGCGCGTGACGCCGTTTCATCCGCCGCACGCGGTGTCCATCGCGGGCTTGGTTGCGGCCTGCGGCGGCGACCATCGTTTCTACAACAATCTGCTCCCGTCCCCGGTGGATTTCGGCAAGAGACGTCTGCCGAGCGTCGAGGCCGGCAACGCCACTCTGCCCAAAGGGACCACGCTCAACCGCGAACCGGAGGGTTGGCGTCTCACGCTGACTGCCGATTCCACCGATTCATCGGAACGAAAGACCGTCACCACCGAGCTTCTCGGAACGGCCGCGCTTTCCAACTGCACCTTCGAAAATCCGAACGGCTCACCGATCACGATCGACACCGATTACTTCGGCAAGCCACGCGACCCGGCGAATCCCGGAGCAGGCCCCTTCGCCGGGCTGAAAGCAGGCAAAAACGAAATCAAGGTCTGGCCAAAAAAACTCTCACTATGAAAATCAAACACACAGCAGCAATTGTCTCGCTCATCGCATGGAGCATCTCCACGAGCCAATCGAAAGACCTCCCTGTCGGAGCCGACCACCCGCTGAAAACCATCTCGGCGGCGGCGGAACTCGCGCAACCGGGGGATACCGTCATTGTCCACGAGGGCATCTACCGCGAGGAGATCAACCCGCCGCGCGGCGGAACCTCGGACGCCGAGCGCATCGTTTACACCGCCGCGCCGGGCGCGAAGGTCGTCATCAAGGGCTCGGAACCCGTCAAAGGCTGGACGCGTGTGCAAAACGACACTTGGAAGGTCACGCTGCCGAACAGCTTCTTCGGCGATTTCAATCCCTACGCCGACCTGATCCGTGGGGATTGGTTCGGTGCCAAAGGCCGCACCCACCACACCGGGGCGGTTTATATCGATGGGCACTGGCTCAAGGAAGCGGCGTCCAAGGATTTGGTGCTCAAGCCGGCGGGAACGACATTGATAAGCAAGGCCCAGCCCGGTGCCAATCTCCTGAACCTCGCCTGGCTGCAGCCAGTGGGAAATCCCGCCGGCAAGGTCCTGGCGACCTCCGCAACCAACCGCAAGGGAACCAAGATTATATCAAGTGCCGAACACGGACGGGGTGTTGGCCACATCAAAAACGGAAACTGGCTGGAGTTCAAGGGGGTCGATTGCGGAAGCGAAAGCTACGAACTCGCCTTCCATGTCGCCTCGGAGGGTTCCTCCAAACTGGAAATCCGGAGAGACAACATCGACGGCGCGATTTTGGGCACTGCCATCATCCCGGCCACGGGGGGATGGTATGAGTGGAAAACCGTGAAAGTGAACATCGATGTCCTGACGGGCGTGAACAACTTCGCGGTGGTCTTCCTAAACGACGACACGACGAACGCGGAAGAGGTGTTCAACTACAAGGGCCTGTATGAATCCTGCCTCTGGTTCGGCGAGGTGGATGACAAAAACACGACGATTTACGCGCAGTTCAAGGATCTCGATCCGAACGCACGCGACACCGAGATCAATGTGCGGAAGACAGTTTTCTATCCGAGAAAACCTGGGCGCAATTACATCACCGTGCGCGGCTTCACCATGATGCATGCCGCCACCAACTGGGCGCCTCCCACGGCCGAGCAGTTTGGCTTGATCGGCACGCATTGGAGCAAGGGTTGGATCATTGAAAACAACACCATCAGCCACTCGAAATGCGTGGGGATCACTCTCGGCAAATACGGCGATGAGTGGGACAACAAGGCCGCGACAGCTAACGCCTACAATGAAACCATCGAGCGCGCGCTGAAGAATGGTTGGAACAAGGAGACCGTCGGCAGCCATGTGGTGCGCAAAAATACCGTCACCCACTGCGAGCAGGCCGGCATCGTGGGCAGCCTCGGGTGTATCTTCAGCACGGTGGAGGGCAACGAATTCCGCCATATTTACACCCACAAGCTTTTCAACGGAGCAGAGATGGCCGCGATCAAATTCCATGCGGCGATCGATATGGTGATCAAGGACAACCTGGTCCGCCAATCGGGAGGATTGGGGATCCTTTGGTTGGACTGGATGGCGCAGGGAACCAGAGTTTCCGGGAATCTGTTCTACAACAACCTCGACCAGAATGTGTTCATGGAGGTCAATCACGGGCCTTATCTGCTGGATAATAACATTTTCTTGGGAACAGCCTTGAGGAATTGGTCCCAAGGCGGAGCGTATTGCTACAACATTCTGTCCGGTGCGATCACCGTGGATCCGCAGACACGGGAGACCCCCTACCACCGTCCGCACACCACCGAAGTGCTCGGACTCTCCAGCATCGCCGGCGGGGACGACCGGTATCTCAACAACCTGATGACGCAGCCGAACGCCTTCAACTCGATCAAAAAAACGATCAAGAATATGGTCTTGGAAGGCAACCAGCCGGTGCAGTCTGCTAAAATCATCGAGAAGGACGACGGCATTTACCTGTCGTTCGAATTGCCGGAAACGGAGCCGACACAACCGGTGACCGCCGAACGCCTCGGCAAAACGCTCGTTTCAAAGACCACCTTTGCGAATCCCGACGGCACACCGATGAAGATCGACACCGACTACTTCGGCAAGCCCCGCGACCCCGCAAATCCCGGAGCCGGCCCCTTTGCCGGGCTGAAGGCGGGCAAGCATGAAATCAAGGTCTGGCCCAAATGAATGCGAGGACGGAATTTTTGACAGGAGGACGGGATGAACAAGATTCAACAGGAGAGTTTATGACAACGATAGCCCCAGAAAAACGGAGTCATCCCGTGAAAACACAAAGACACACCCTGTCCACCCAGAGCGACTGACCGCAAAGAATCCCACCCGCCACCATTCTTCCTCTATAATCTTATTTTCAGTGCATTAGGAAATTATCCCCTCTCAATAATTTGAAACGCTATCTCCCAAAAAATGCAGAAGACGCCTCGGCGCTCGTTATCACATTGCTCGTGGTTGTGTTGCTCTCGACGATAGCAGTTTCGTTCCTCTCCACCGCCCGCCTGGAGCAGACCGCCACGCGCAACTACAGTTCAAAGACCATGGCCGAGCAGTTTGCCATCAGCGCTACCGAGCAGGCCATGGCTAAAATCCAGCTGGGATTTACCGTGAACGGCACAGGCACTACTGTCATCACCACCCAGCCTGGTGCGATTACACAGTTTGTATTTACAAACGGAAATATTACATCCCCCACGCCTGTTATTTCAGGCAATGCAATAACCTATCCCCCAACAGCCTCTCTCTTTTCTGGCACAGGCAACGCGTCTACCAACGGGACAGCCAATCTGAACAACCTCCAAAATCCCTCCAGCAACGCGACTCTCACCAGCAATTCCACCAACAACCGGTGGACCATTACCGGCAATGCTGCTCAGAAGATCAATGTGCCCATGGAGAATATCACTAACAACGGCACCATCGTCGGCCGTATCGCCTACTATGTCGATGATGAACTCACCAAAATAAACATCAACGCTGCCACGGCAAACCGCTCCACGCTGAATGTCGCGGATTCTCGCAGTCTTTCGTTAACTACACTGAGCAACAATACAACCGCGCTCGGAAATTTTCAAAAAAGCATTAATGGAACTACATCGAATGCCTCTGACATAGCTACTTGGAGTTACTTCTTTAGACCTGAGCAAGCTACGGCGAATGGTAGTTCAGCTCTTAACCTAAGCCCAAGTGACCACCTACCCTTCCTCACAGCCCTCCCCCCCCGGGAATTCCATGTGAAATACACCCCTTGGGGTGCGCGAAGGTTTTTTATCAACGACACCACCCAGGTCCCGCTGGATTCCAACGGCGTCAATAAAACTGTCGCCGCCCTTTCCGATCCCCATCTCAGAAACATCTACGGCCAGACTTTTGCGGATAAATATACGCCGACCGGCCTTAAACAAATTGCCGCGAATATGCTTCAATATCGATCAAAAGATACGATGACATTTAAAGAGAGCTTGGCTTTCACTGGGGAGCTTATTGGCTCGGATAATCTCGATGCCAATGGCATACCCGAAGACTATTTGGGCCTAGCTCCGTATCCCTATATTAATCAAGTCGGCGTTTCAGGAAGGTTGGCTGTGCAAGCAAATGCAAGTGGCACGGATGTGGAATTCCGCATTATTTTCCAAATTTGCGTGGAATGTGCCATGCATATGCAATTAGCAGGTGACTTCTATGGCGGAGGAAATGCAACTGGATCGGCTAGTGACAGAAAAGCCCAAATTGTTGTAGAATTAGAGTCTGTAAGTTACAATGTTGATTATCAAGATCCTGCAGGCAATCAAACATGGAGTGGAGGAGGGAGTTGGGGGACTGGAAATACCGGTGGATATTTCACACAATTTTGGGGTAGCGATGGAAATTCCACATACAGGCAGAATTTTGGTTACTCTGATCCTGTGAATGAATTTTCACAGTCTATTGAAGGCACGGATGGTCTGGTTTTCAAGAATAAAAACTATATTCCGAACATTTGGCCTCTGACGCCATTCGTAACGGCAACTGCTAATTGGGTTTACAGTTGGTTGCGGAACGCTGACTACCCAATGATTACAAGCGGTGCAAATAGATACCACATGGGCACTCTTGGCCGGATGGACAGAAAGGGAGAAATAGCTGTTGGGTTTTCAGTTCCATTCTCGAGTAATATAACAGTCACAGATATTAGAGATATGAAAGTCAAAATCAAATCCGTAAAACTCCTGGCTGATGGCTCAAATCCTAAATCTATTCGTGATTGGGTTATTGGACAAGATTTGCCAGCGGATTTTCCGGTGCCTGTTGTTACAAACTTTAAATCCTCTTTTTCCGGAAATACCACTAATACTCCTGATTTTTATATGACTTGTAGTAAGACTGTCGGAAATAAAATTGTTACACTTAATAATCACACCGATACCAAAATTAACAATACATTTACCCTAAATGGATCTTCAAATACATTAATGATTAATGGATTAGGCCCCAATGGAACGGTGAACAGCAGCGATCTCACTGTTAGCAATCCACGAGTCAGACTCGCTCCAAGTAGTAACCAAACTCTTGTATGGCCCCTACCTGTGCCTGCGCCGGCTAAAAATATCCACAGGAACGAGCCTGTATTGAAAAGACCCAGCAGCTTAACCTCTTTGCCATGGGAATCCGGCAATATCACTCTTTGGTCAGATTTTGGAACAGCACCTTGGAGTTATTCGACGAATGCATCGAATGGTGTGGCTAGGGGCCATAGTAACGGCAAGAATGTCTTTGGCTTTGGATTTACTCTAAAGAAAGGGCTGGATCATGTTAGTAAAGAAAATTCTTTTCACGGCGGCAATGCTCAAGAGGATCGGCTTCAAGGGTGTTCATTCATGGGAGATCCCTCTGACTGGCAAAATTCAACACACTATTCTCAATGGACAGCAAATCTAACAATACCAGGAGACCCTAGAGCCTCCTCTGCGGCTGACTTCTTCACCCAACATTTTTACGGCCATAATAATGTCGACACTAATAATCAACTATACCCATGGCCGTATTATAATATTAATTCTTCTAATTCCGGTGTTTTTACAGACTCAAATGGCGATAACCTCTTTTTGATCCCGGCAGACCTTGGTAAGATAAACACGAATTACCCATATCGCCGCCTTCGAATGCAAGTTCAACCGAGCAAGGAAGTAGCAAGCACTATGGGCGGCACAGGCAATGGTTCAAGTTCATTAATTCCCGACTGGGCCATGCTGGATGTGATTTCTTTCGGTAGTAACACCACGACATTGCCATATAATTTCGCCACTCCGGTCAATATGAACGCAAAATTCGCCACCCACAACGGCACACTCACCGCAAACCGAAGCGTGAGCCTACGAGCCCTCCTAAGCCCATTTGATAATACGGGAGCTAATTCCACATTAGCTCGCAACCCTTATATTTTAACTGGAAATTTCACAGCTAATTGCAGCTCCAGGCTTGTTATCGGCATAGGCGGAAACTGGACAGGCAACCAATCCACGCTCCTCGCGAATAGTATAGGAAATGTAACATGGTCAACAGCATCTAAGTGGGGATCTAATAATTCAACTTCCGTAAGATCCAGTCGGAAGTTTCCAAGTGGTCAAATTGTTTTGCCATCGGAAGTTGTCGAGATCGCAAATGTCTCAGACTTTTTAACGATCGATGCAGCAGACTATAGATCCAAAGAACGTGCAAGTGCTACTACAAATAATTCGACTCAAGTTAGAAATTTGAAGTTAAACGAATTCCGCCTATCTCCACTCTTCCCCGGCGCCACCACCTGCAGCAACTTCTTCACCATCTACGCCTACGCCCAAGCAGGCCAGCTCCAAAACAAAAACCAGCCCGAAAGTGCAAGCAACCCCTTCATCATCGACTCCGAAGCCCTTACCAAAACCTTGGTAGAGGTCGAAATCGTTACCGCGGCTACATCGAACGGAACAGCAACCACACCAGCCCAATACAGGGTCAAAAAACTCTACACCCAACCGATTCCGATGGGGGACTGAAGTTTTAAGCATTAAGTTTTCACTCCATGCCAATTCGGGCATCCACTTTGCAAAATCACGCTGGCCTACGGACTCCTTTTAAAGCCACAGCAAAAACTTGCTCAAGCTCTTGAAATCCATAAAAACGACCATGAACATTCGAGTGGCACTGCTCACTTTGTGGCTTGGAGCAAGCGCCATTACGTCAGCCCAGCCAGACAATCCGATCCTGAAAGTGGGCGATCCCGGATTTCTTTACACAGCCGATCCCGCTGCTGAGGTTTTTGACGGCAAGGTCTATGTCTATTGCTCACACGATCAGCCTGATGCGAAGAACTTCAAAGACATGCAGGACTACATTGTGCTGGAATCTTCCGATCTCAAGACATGGATCAACCACGGCGTGGTTTTGAAGCCTCGGGAGTATTCGTGGGCGTCGGGACAGATGAACGCACCGGATGTCGCTCACAAGGACGGGTGGTATTATTTCTACTTTCCCTACGACAAAACCCATGTCGGTGTTGCCAAAAGCCAAACCCCCGTTGGACCCTGGAGCGAAGCGGTAACGGATAAGATCTGCACGATTTTCGATCCATGCGTGTTCGTCGATGACGACGGGCAGGCGTATATCTACGGAAACGACCACAAGGTCGATATCGGAGACAAGGGTTGGCATGTCATGGGGGCACGGTTGAAGCCGAATATGATCGAGTTGGATGGCCCGTGGCAGAGGCTTTCCGAAGAAGAAGTGAATGAGGCGGTCACGGTCTTCAAGCGTAACGGCAAGTATTACTTCATGGCCCGCAAAGACAAAAAGACCGTTTATTTCATGGCCGATTCGCCCCTTCCGACCAAACCCTACGCGACCTTCCAAGGTGCCGTCACAGGCGATGTGATCGGCGCTCCCGCCCACACCTCGGCGATCGAGTTTTCCGGGCAGTGGTATCTGTTTTATCACCTCGGGAGTGAGGTGAATAATGGAAAATTCCATCGGCGCTCCGTCTGTTTTGACAAGATGGAATTCAACGAGGATGGCACGATCCGCCCCGTTTCCTTCACGCTGGGAAAGGGCGTTGTGATTTCAAATGAAACCAAACCAAGCAAATGAATAAAATTATCGCAGGATTCGCGGTTGTCGCGGCAACCGCCTCCAGCCTCATGGCGGACAACCCAATCATCAAACACATCTTCACGGCAGATCCGTCGGCCCATCTCTACGAGGGGAAGGTGTTCATTTATCCTTCCCACGACCAGGACAAGCCCGACTGGTTCAACATGGTCGATTACCATGTCTTCTCGTCAACGAACCTCGTGGACTGGACGGACCACGGAGTCGCCTTGGATGTGAAGGATGTGCCCTGGGCGAAAGAGTATATGTGGGCCCCTGATTGCGCCTACAAGGACGGCACCTATTTTTTCTATTTCCCGGCCAGGGACAAAGCCGGCGAATTCCGGATCGGGGTGGCGACAAGCCCATCGCCTGCGGGTCCGTTCAAAGCGGAGCCGAAACCGATCGAAGGGAGCTTTTCGATCGACCCCGCCGTCTTCATCGACGACGACGGCGCGGCTTACATGTATTTCGGCGGATTGGGAGAGCACGGAAAGGCCGAGTCGCCGATGGTGGCGCGCCTGAAGGACAACATGAAAGAATTCGCCGAAACACCCAGGCGCATCGAGGGGCTGGATTTCTTCTTTGAGGGCGCCTGGATGAACAAGATCAACGGCACCTACTACCTGTCCTATTCCACAGGCAACATGAACAAGAAATACAAGCCGAGTGCGATTGCCTATGCGACATCGGACTCACCCTACGGCCCATTCAAATACCAGGGGGTATTCCTGAAGTCGGTCGGCATATGGACGAATCACCACTCCATTATCAATATCAAAGGCGACTGGTATTTGTTCTACCACAACGGCGCCCTGAAGGGTGGGGGAAATAATAACCGAAGCGTGTGCATCGACCGCCTCTACTTCAACCCGGATGGCACCATCCAAATGGTGGAACCCACCAAGGAAGGCGTGCCCGCCGTGGATTTGGGTAAACCAAGTGCCAAATAATGTTGCCCGAAAGCATTTTATTTAACCACGGAGAACACAACCGAGCGCCGGGGCAGGCGGGAGGTAGAGCGACCGAAGGTTGGCCCCGAAGGGGCGAGACAATCGACCAACGGGAGAAAGACTGCCGCAGGCAGCCCGAAGGGTGTAGCAAAGCGAAATCAACCGGGAGCGAGCGAGTCAAAGAGCACGGAGGAAAATCAAGGGCTTTGTATTATCTGTGCCCATCTGAGCAATCCGTGGTTGGTTTTTCCCAGAAATGCGCGCCGCAAGTTCTTTTTTCAGAAACTATAAAAATAAGAACCAGTTCCTAATTAAAAAGTTCCACAGTCCTCACAATAAATATGCAAAACCTCTTCTTCCGCTCCGTGCTCTCCGTGTCCTCCGTGGTTAAATTTCTTCTTCTGCTCCCCGCATTCGCGATGGCCTCGCCGCGAGTCTATGAAATCTGGGAGCCGCAGCCCGCGCCGAACAACGGGAGCAACTGGGAGAGCACAAAAGGCGATGAAAGGCGAAAATCCTATGACAAGGATTGGGAGCAGTGGTCCTACCCCATCGGGAATGGATTTGTCGGCGCCTCCATCTTTGGCCGCACGGACTCCGAGCGCATCCAGATCACCGACAAGACGCTTCACAATAAAGGAATCTATGGGGGTGGCGGGCTGACGAACTTTGCGGAGGTCTATCTCGATTTTAACCACAAAGCCGCCCAGGACTACCGCCGTTCGCTCAACCTCAACGAGGCCATCGCACTCGTTTCCTACAAGCAGGATGGGGTCACTTACAAACGCGAGTATTTTGCCTCCTACCCGGACAATGTGGTCGCTGTGCGGCTCACCGCCGATCAAAAGGGCGCGCTTTCGTTTAGCGTGCGCGCCGAGATTCCCTACCTCGATGCGAAAGATCGCACCGGCACGGTCACGGCGGAGGGGAATCTGCTGACCCTCAAGGGAACGATTCCGCATTTCAACTGCAACTACGAGGGTCAGATCAAGGTGATTAACGAAGGTGGGTCCGTAACTGCCGACCCGAAAAATGCATCCATCAAGGTCGAGAAGGCCGATGCCGTCACTCTGCTGATCGCTACGGGAACGAACTACCGGCTCAATGCGGAGATGTTCCAAAATCCCGCTGAAAAAAAACTCGATCCCAACCAATTCCCACACGACGAGGTGACATCGAGGATCGATGCGGCGCAATCCGCGGGCTTCGCCGCTTTGAAGGAAAGACACCTCAAGGATTATCAGAACCTGTTCGGCCGCGTGGCGGTGAATCTCAACTCCACCCCCTCGACCGATCCGACCCACCTTCTTCTCGAAAAATATAAAAAGGGCGAGTCGAACACTTGGCTGGAGGAGTTGATGTTCCAATATGGACGCTACCTGCTCATTGCCAGTTCGCGCGAAAAGAGCCTGCCCGCCAATTTGCAAGGGGCTTGGAGCGCCTACCACAACACGCCGTGGTCGGGCGGCTTCTGGCACAATATCAATGTGCAAATGAATTACTGGGGAGCGATGAGCACGAGCCTGCCCGAGTGCTTCGAGGCCTACAACGCCTTCTTCAAAGCCTACCTCCCAGTGGCGCAAAAACACGCCGCCGATTATGTGCGCAAACACAATAAGGAGAAACTGTCCGAGGATGGCGACAACGGCTGGATCATCGGAACCGGAGCAAATGCCTACTACATTCCCGGTGCCTCGGGCGGACATTCCGGACCCGGCACGGGCGGCTTCACTGCCAAGTTGCTGGTGGATTATTACCTGTTCACGCAGGACAGGAAATACCTCGAGGAAGTCGCCTATCCGGCGATGCTGTCCTTAAGCAAATTTTACTCCAAGGCGCTGGTGCCCCACGGGGAATTTCTATTGGTGAAACCCTCCGCCTCTCCCGAACAAAAAGCCACTGCCGAGCAGATCGAACGGATCACGGGCCGCCCAGCCAAAGGGAAGTATTTCATCACCGCAGGCTGCACATTCGACCAAGGCTTCGTCTGGGAAACTTTCTCTGACACGCTCGCTCTGGCCGAAAAGCTGGGCAAAACCGATCCCTTCCTCGAGACGATCCGCGAGGAAATGGGGCGCTTGGATCCGATTCAGGTCGGCGCGGATGGGCAGATCAAAGAATACCGCGAGGAGACACACTACAGCGATATCGGCGATCCTTTGCACCGCCACATTTCCCACCTCTGCCCGCTCTTTCCCGGCACGCTCATCAATCCGACCCGACCCGAGTGGATGCAGGCCGCAAGCAAGACGCTCGACCTGCGCGGTGACAAGACGACGGGCTGGGCATTGGCTCACCGCATGAACAGCCGCGCCCGCTTGGGCGAAGGGGAAAAAGCCCATGATGTCTATCAACGATTCATCCGCGAACGCACCGTGCCGAATCTCTGGACTCTGCATCCACCGTTCCAGATCGATGGCAACCTCGGCACGATGGCCGGTGTCGCGGAGATGCTCCTGCAGAGCCATGAGGGGACGATCAAAATCCTCCCCGCTCTGCCCAAGGCATGGAACACCGGTTCCTTCCAAGGCCTCGTGGCGCGTGGAAACTTTGTTGTCTCCTGTGATTGGAGTGAAGGAAAACCCGCGACGATTTCCATCCACTCCAAGAGTGGCGGAAAATGCCAAATCTCCAGCCCCGGCATCGGCGCGGCGACCATTAAGGATGGCAAAGGCAAGCCCGTTAAGGCCGCAAGCGAAGGAAGCGATCTGATCCAATTCGAGACCACCGCAGGGCAGACTTACCTCATCGAGCAATCATAAAGATATCCACCGTCATATCGCTCGAACGCGCGATAGACGGCAGATGGAAATGATCAGAATGTCTCATCATCCCGCTGCTTCGTGCCCTGAACAAAGCGCGCCACTCCCAAACCTAACGAGACATCATTAGTTATTAAAGCATTCACCATCAAAGCGCTCATTGCGCCAACAATCCTCGCTCTCCTCGCGGCAACCACTCCAGCGCGAGCGAATGCCACCCCGGTCCTCAAGCAGCTCGCCGCGCATAATGTCGTGTGGGATTCGCCCAGCCAGGACATGCACGGCTCGATGCCGATCGGCAATGGCGACCTCGCCGCGAATTTCTGGGTGGAGCCGAGTGGCGACTTGGTTTTCTACCTCTCCAAAAGCGACTCATGGGATGCCGACCAGGAACTCCTCAAGCTCGGCCGAGTGCGCATCCGGCTCGACAAGCCATTCGTGCGCGATGGACGTCCGTTCCGCCAGGAACTCGATCTGGCCCGTGGCTGCATCGTGGTGGAGTCGGGGGTGGGGGATGACAAAACCACGGTGAACTTCTGGATCGATGCCAACCGCCCGGTGGTGAATGTCGATATCAAGAGCGGAGCGGCGTTCACTGCACAGGTCACACTCGAGACATGGCGCGACGACACGATCCTGCCGCCGAAGGGCAACGCCATCCGGTGGTATCATCGCAACACCACGAGCATTTTTCCCAAGACCTTGAAAGATCAGCATCTGGGCCAAGCGGTGGGGAAATTCCACGACCCGCTGTTGAACCTCACCTTCGGCGGACTCATCGCCGGCGAGGGCTTGGTCTCGAAGGATGACAAGACGCTTGCCACCGCCGCGCCGGTGAAATCCCTCGGAGTCCGCATCCACGCGCTCACCGCGCAAACGCCCGAGGCCATCGCGTGGGTCTCGCAACTCGACACCCTCCGCGCCGCCAACGACCAGGTCGCCGCCAGCGAAGCGCGCCCGGCGCATGAGCAGTGGTGGAGCGATTTCTGGACCCGTAGCTGGATTTTTCCAGAGGGCACGGAGGAGGCCAAGGCCGTGGGCCGCGCCTATGCCTTGCAGCGCTGGATCCAGGCCGGTGCTGGACGCGGAGCCTACCCGATCAAGTTCAACGGCTCGCTCTTCACGGTGGATGGTATGGACTTCAACAAAAAGAAAGGCGAGTGGTCGGATACGGGCCCTGACTGGCGGAAGTGGGGTGGCTGCTATTGGTTTCAGAACACGCGGTTCCCGTATTGGGCCATGCTCTACTCCGGCGATTACGACCAGATGGAGCCGCTGTGGAAGATGTATCGCGAGGCCATGCCCGTGCTGAAGGAGCGCACGAAGACCTACTTCAATCACGACGGGATTTATTGTTCTGAAACCATGCACCCGTGGGGCCTGAACAGGCAGTCCGACTTCGGGAAAAACAACAAGGAGTTCATCCCTGCCAATGCATTTATGCGCTGGAACTGGGATAGTGGCCTCGAGCTTTCCCAAATGATGCTCGATCGCTACGCCCACGCGCCGAGCGAGGAGTTCGCCAAAACCACGCTTGTTCCGATCGCGGATGAAGTGGTGACTTTTTACGAGCAGCACTACCCGAAGCCGGAAGCCGGAAAGGCCCGCTTCGCACCGTCGATGAGTCTGGAGACCCATCATACCGCCGAGGATCCGCTGCCGGTGATTGTCGGCCTGCGCACCGTGCTCGGTCGATTGCTGGAATTGCCCGAATCGCTCACCACGCCGGAGCAACGCAAAAATTGGAGCCGCTTCCTCGCGGAGCTGCCGGAGGCCCCGATGGCTGAAGAAAACGGCAAACGCTGGCTTCTCCCCGCGCGCACTTACTCGGAGCGCAGAAACTCGGAGAATCCCGAACTCTACGCCGTCTTTCCCTACCGTGCCTACGGCCTCGGCAAGCCCGACCTCGAAACCGCCCTCGAGACCTGGAACCGGCGGATCGTCAAGAACACTGGCGGGTGGCGGCAGGATCCCATCCAGGCCGCGCTCCTTGGGCTCACCGACGATGCCAAAAAAGATGTCATCACAAATGTCGCCAATTCCACATCCCACCTGGTGCTTCCGAAGCCGTCGCGGTTCCCGGCCTTCTGGGGTCCGAATATGAACGCGCTACCCGATCAGGACCACGGCTCGGTGACCCTGATCGCCCTGCAGCGCATGCTCATGCAATGCGACGGCGACACGATCCGCTTGGCTCCGGCTTGGCCGAAGGACTGGAACGCCAACTTCAAACTCCACGCTCCGAAAAACACCACCGTCGAAGGCCGCGTGGAAAACGGCAAGGTCAGCGACCTGAAAGTGACCCCCGAATCCCGCCGCAAGGATGTGATCATCGAGGCCGAATAAATGCGGCCCTCCCATGGCCCCCATTTTAAAAGAATGAAAAAGCTGCTCCTCACCGCCTTTGTAGGAAGCCTCCTTCTCACCACGACCCACGCTCAGTGGTCGCACAGGGCAGGCGAGCCGGAGCCGCACCCGCCGGGTAAACTTGTTGAGTCGTTCACCCAAGCCGAGTGGGACGCCAGCAACTTCGCCCCGCCGGAGGCCCTCGAGTGGTTCCGCGATGCGAGGTATGGGATGTTCATTCATTTCGGCCTGTCGACGCATGACAACGCCGAGCTCTCGTGGGGAACCTGCAAAACGCGCAAAGCCCCGGATCGCGGCGCCGGACCGGTTCCGGACGAGGTTTGGCAGGCTTACCCGAAGGATTTCAAATTCGAAAAATTCAACGCCAAGGAGTGGGTTGAAATCGCGAAGGCGGGCGGCTTCAAATACATCGTTGCCATCGCCAAGCACCATGATGGATTCCACCTGTGGGACACGGCGCAGTCGGATTTTAAAGTCACCAACACCCCGTTCGGGCGGGACTACCTGAAAGAACTCGCCGACGCCTGCAAGGAGGTCGGGATGCCTTTTGGAATCTACTACTCCCAGCGCGATTGGTATCACCCCGACTACATGCCGACCGATCCAACGGGCGAGCGGCACAAAAAATACATCGACTACCAGTTCAGAGCCGTTCGCGAGCTGCTCACCAACTACGGCAAGGTCGATATTCTCTGGTGGGATGCCGTTTGGTGGGGCGGGATGTTCGCCGCCGAAATGTGGGATGCGGAAAAACTCACCCGCATGGCCCGCGAACTCCAGCCCGACATTTTGCTGAACAACCGCGCCTCCGTGCCCGGCGACTTCGACACGCCCGAGCAGCGTCTCGGCCTCTTCCAAGATTGGCGTCCGTGGGAGTCCTGCATCTGCCTCACACACACCTGGAGCTACAGCGGCGGCGTGCCGAAATCCCGTGACCAGCTCATCCAAATGCTCGTCGCCAACGCCTGCTGTGACGGCAACCTCCTGCTCTCCTGGGGACCCCAGTGGAACGGCGAGTTCGCCCCCAAAGAGAAAGCCCGCCTGCTTGAAATCGGCGAGTGGCTCAAGGAAAACGGCCGCGCCATCTACAGCACACGCGGCGGCCCGTGGAAATGGTCGTCCTGGGGCGGATCCACACGCCGCGACAAGACCGCTTGGCTCCATGTCGTGAAAGCCGGGAAAATCGAGCTCCCCGCCCTGCCCGGACGCACGGTGCTCTCCGCGCAGTTGCTCAACGGCGAGAAGGTTGACTTCCAGCAAGACGGAAAAACGCTGACCGTCACCGTGCCCCAAGCATCGCCGGTTTCGATCGTCGAACTCACCTTCGACCAATCCGTAGATGGCATTGCTGCCATCTCGTATGGTGCCGCACACTCGATCTTCAACGATGCTTCGACCTACGGGAAAATCGTCTCGAGAGAGGCCAAGGTCAAAACCAGTTCGACCTCGCCAAATGTCGAAATCGACCTGGGCCGCGAGATTTCCGTCACCGGTGTCCGCGTGCTCAACGGCGCGAAAGACGATCAACCCGCCATAGACCGCGCCGCGACCATACGCCTCTTGATTTCCTCCGACGGCACGAACTGGACCGAAGTCTGGAAAACCGAAAAAATCCTGCCGCAGTGGGAAATCCCCGTGAACGATTTCGTCGCCGGCGCGGAAGTCCCCGGCCGCAAAGCCCGCTATCTCCGCCTCGAAACAAAATCGGAGAAACCCGAGCCCTTCCACCTCAAGGAAGTCGAGGTCTATGGATTCGCGCTGCCAGCGCTTGGCGATAGCCCGGTCTCCTCAACACACACCCCGAAGAAGGACGCTGACATGGAGAGCTTTTTCGACAGCTTCGCGATTGGTGCTGCAATTCCCGGCGCCGGGCTGAATCGGGCGGAGCGGCGACTCCTGTTTGCAAACTTCAATACCGTGACGCCCGAGAACTGCATGAAGCCTGCGTCTCTGCAACCTGCGGAGGGTCGCTTCCGTTTTGCCGAGGCGGATGCTCTGGTAAATATGGCCCAAGCCAACGGCCTGACGGTGAACGCTCACACCCTGCTTTGGCACAATCAATGCCCGGACTGGTTCTTCACCGACGGCGGTCAGCCGGCGGGCAGGGAACTGGTTCTTCAACGCCTGCGAGCCCATATTGCCGCTGTGGCTGGGCATTTCGCCGGCAAGGTGCAGAGTTGGGATGTCGTCAACGAAGCCATAGACGACAAGGACGAGTATCTTCGGAAAAGCAAATGGCTCACCAGCATCGGCGAGGATTTTATCGCAGAAGCGTTCATCGCCGCCCGGAAGGCGGATCCCAAGGCCGAGCTCTACTACAACGACTACGATATTGAGCGACAACCGAAGCGCGACAAGGCGTTGAAGCTCATTCGCGACCTCAAGCAACGGGGAGCCCCGATCCAAGGCATCGGCATCCAGGGCCACTGGAAGCTGGATCACATTCCCTTCCAAGACATCGAGGATGCGATCCTGGCCTTCCACGCCGAAGGCATGAAGGTCATGATTACGGAACTGGATATTGATGTTGGCAAACGCAAGACCGATGGAGCCGATGTCGGGCGCCTTGAACGGGTCCGTGCCGACCTCTACGCGAACGGCCTCCCCGATCATGTTCAACAACGCCTGGCCGACCAGTATGAAAAGCTCTTCGCCTTGTTCCTGAAGCACCAAGACAAAATTTCGCGCGTCACCTTTTGGGGGCTTCACGATGGACGAAGCTGGCTCAACGGGTGGCCATTCCAGCGCACCAACCATCCCCTGTTTTGGGACCGTGCACTGCAAGCCAAGCCTGCGCTCTCGGCCGTGCTGGAGCTCACGCGCGAGGAGGGCAATCAGAAAACCGCACATCCGCTGAAACGAACAAACTCCCCACTCTGAGAGCATCCACCATGAAATCACTCATCGTTCCATCGATCCTCGCCCTCCTCTCGGCTGCCACTCCGGCGAGAGCGCAGGATACCCACAGGCTCGAGCAACTCGCCGCCCACAATGTCGTGGGGGACTCGCCCAGCCAGGACGCGCGCGCAAAACCCAATATCCTCATCATCTTGGCCGACGATCTCGGCTACGGGGATGTGAAATGTTACAATCCGGAGCGGGGAAAGATCCCCACCCCGAACATCGACAAGCTGGCCTCGCAGGGCATGCTTTTCACCGATGCGCATACCTCGAGCGGCGTCTGCTCGCCCACCCGCTACACGCTGCTTACCGGGCGCTATCATTGGCGGACGCGCCTGCAGAGCTATGTTCTGAATTATCTGGATGATCCGCTTATTGCGCCGGGCCGTCTCACCCTCGCGAGCCTACTTAAACAGCACGGCTACCGCACGGGTGCCATCGGGAAGTGGCACCTCGGCTGGGATTTCCAGCTCACGGCCGACGAGCGCAAACGACTCCAGAGCTATGGCGGAAAGGCGGGCGGTGGAGGCAAGGTCAAGACGGCAGTCACCGACGAGGATCTGGCCGCCTGGCGCACGATCTATGCCCGCCAGTTCCGTGGTGGACCTTTGACCTGCGGCTTCGATTCCTATTTCGGCACCGATGTCCCCAACTTTCCGCCGTATTGTTTCATTGAAAACGACCGCACGGTTGGCATTCCCAGCGAACTGCTCGCCGCCGATGCCTTCAGGAAAAATCAGGCCGACATTCAGGGCCCTGCACTGCCCGGATGGAAGCTCGAGGATGTGCTCCCGACCCTCGAGGAACGGGCGTGTGCGTTCATCCAAAATGCGGCAAAGGACCCGCAACCATTCTTTCTCTACCTGCCGCTCACCGCGCCCCACACCCCCATCGCGACCACCAAGGAGTGGCGTGGCAAGAGTGGACTCAACGACTACGCGGACTTCGTGATGCAGACCGATGCCACCGTTGGCCGGGTGCTTCAGGCTTTAGAAGAAAGCGGTGCCGCGCAAAACACCCTGGTCGTGTTCACCAGCGACAATGGCTTTGCGCCCTATGTGGGGGTCGAGGAACTCGAGGAAAAAGGGCATTTCCCGAGCGGCCCACTGCGGGGTTACAAAGGGGATGCATGGGAAGGCGGCCACCGCGTGCCATTCATCGTGCGCTGGCCGGGAAAAGTGAAACCCGACACCCGGTGCGATGCACTGGTGTCGCAGGCCGATCTCATGGCCACCCTGGCTGAAACACTGAATGCCAAACTCCCCGACAACGCGGGCGAAGACAGCTTCAGCCTCCTGCCGCTCCTCCAAGGCGGCAACGAACCCGTGCGCGAATATGCAATCAGCCATGCAATGAATGGTCTGCCCGCGCTGCGAAAAGGATCGTGGAAGATCATCTTCGGCAAGATGGGAGGCGGCTTCAAAAAAGCACCGGACAGCGCCGCCACCGGCCAACTCTACGACCTCGCCACCGATCTCGGGGAAACCAAAAACCTCTGGAATGAGCAACCCGAACTCGTCGCCGAGCTGACCGCCACCATGTCCCGCCTCGTTGCCGATGGCCGCAGCACGCTGGGCGAGCCGCAGCAAAACGATGTTCCCGTGCGCTGGCAGCGGTTTCTCGAGCGCACCTCACCCGCAAAATAGCACCCGCACTCATTAGACCAATCCTCCCCCTTCTTAAGGGACAAGGCCACAGGTGAAGGAAAGGATCTGACCCAATTCGAGACCACCGCCGGGGAGACTTACCTCATCGAGCAATCATGAAAATTTCCGCCGTCATATCGCTCGAACGCGCGATAGACGGCAGATGGAAATGATCAGAGTGTCTCGCTCTTCCACTGCTTCGTGTCCCGAACAAAGAGCAGCCACTCCCAAACCTAACGAGACATCATTAGTCATGAAAGCATTCACCTTCAAAGCGCTCATCACTCCATCGATTCTCGCCCTCCTCGCGGCAACCACTCCAGCGTGGGCGAATGCCACCCCGGTCCTCGAGCAACTCGCGGCCCACAATGTCGTGTGGGACTCTCCCAGCCAAGACATGCACGGCTCGATGCCTATTGGCAATGGCGACCTCGCCGCGAATTTCTGGGTGGAGCCGAGTGGCGATCTGGTTTTCTACCTCTCCAAAAGCGACTCGTGGGATGGCGACCAGGAACTTCTCAAGCTCGGCCGCGTGCGCGTCCGCTTGGACAAGCCGTTCGCCCGCGACGGCCGCCCGTTCCGACAGGAACTCGATCTGGCCCGTGGCTGCATCGTGGTGGAGTCGGGGGTGGGGGATGACAAAACCACGTTGGACTTCTGGATCGATGCCAACCACCCGGTGGTGAATGTCCAGATCAAGGGCGCCGAGGCGTTCACTGCGCAGGTCACCCTTGAGCATTGGCCTCAGGAAACCTACGCCAATCGTCCGACAATGAAGACGGATATCGCGAAAGACGCTTACGGAGCCTGGCGCGGCGACACGATTCTGCCGGCGAAGGACAACACCATCCGGTGGTATTATCGCAACACCGAGAGCATTTTTGCCGACACCTTGAAAAAACAGCATTTGGGCCATGCGGTGGAGAAATTCCAAGACCCGCTCTTGAATGTCACCTTCGGCGGTTTGATCGCCGGGGAGGGATTGGTCACGAAGGATGACAGGAGTCTGGCCACCGCTGCGCCGGTGAAGTCCTTCGACATCCGCATCCACGCGCTCACCACGCAAACGCCCGAGGCGGCTGCTTGGGTCTCGCAACTCGACACCCTACGCGCTGCCAACGACAAGGTCGCCGCCAGCGAAGCTCGTCCAGCGCATGAACAATGGTGGAAGGATTTTTGGACTCGCAGCTGGATTTTTCCGGAGGGCACGGAGGATGCCAAGGCTGTGGGCCGCGCCTATGCGCTGCAGCGCTGGATTCAAGCCGGTGCCGGGCGCGGAGCCTACCCGATCAAGTTCAACGGATCGCTGTTCTCGGTGGATGGCATAATGAACAAAAAGGGGGGCGCAGACGAGTTCGGTCCCGACTGGCGCCGGTGGGGCGGGGGCTACTGGTTCCAGAACACTCGGTTGCCGTATTGGCCGATGCTCTACTCCGGCGATTACGACCAGATGGAGCCGCTTTGGAAAATGTATCGCGATGCCGTGCCGCTGCTCAAGGAGCGCACCAAAACCTATTTCAAACACGATGGGATTTTTTGTTCCGAAACCATTCATCCGTGGGGCCTGAACAAGCAGGGCGACTTCGGGTATGACAACGCGGAATTTTATCCCACCAACCCCTATATCCGATTGTATTGGGACAGTGGGCTCGAGCTTTCGCAAATGATGCTCGACCGCTACGCGCACGCGCCGAGCGAGGAGTTTGCCAAGAGCACGATGGTTCCGATCGCGGATGAAGTGGTGACCTTTTACGAACAGCACTACCCGAAGCCCGAACCCGGCAAAGCCCGCTTCGCTCCATCGATGGCCTTGGAAACTTGGCATGTCGCCGAGGATCCGCTCCCAGTGGTTGTCGGTCTGCGCACGGTGCTCACGCGGTTGCTGGAATTGCCCGACTCGCTCAGCACGCCAGAGCAGCGCGCAAAATGGACCCGCTTCCTCGCGGAGATTCCGGAGACTCCTGTGGCCGAGGAGAACGGAAAGAAATGGATTCTGCCCGCCCGCACTTTCTCTAAGAAAAGAAACTTGGAGAACCCGGAGCTCTACGCCGTTTTTCCCTACTGCGCTTACGGCCTCGGCAAGCCTGACCTCGACACCGCCCGCGAAACTTGGAACCGGCGCTTGGTCAAGGCCACTGGCGGCTGGCAGCAGGATTCCATTCAAGCCGCGCTCCTCGGCCTGACCGATGAAGCCAAAGGCTATGTCGTCACCAACGCCACCAACCCCTCGCCGGTTGGCCCGAAGCCTCCCAAACCCTCGCGGTTTCCTGCGTTCTGGGGGCCGAACTACGACAGCACGCCCGATCAGGACCACGGCTCGGTGACCATGATCGCCCTGCAGCGCATGCTCATGCAATGCGATGGCGACACGATCCGCTTGGCGCCCGCCTGGCCGAAGGATTGGAACGCCAACTTCAAACTCCACGCTCCGAAAAACACCACCGTCGAAGGCCGCGTGGAAAACGGCAAGGTGACCGACCTGAAAGTGACACCCGAATCCCGCCGTAAGGATGTGGTTTTTGGAGCCGAATAAATGCAGCCCAACCCATCGTCAGTGACCTCAAACTTACCTCTGTGAAAGCACTCATTGTTCCATCAATGCTCGCTCTCCTCATGGGTGCCACTCCGGCACCAGCGCAGGACACTCCGATCCTCGAGCAACTCGCCGCCCACAATGTCGTGTGGGATTCGCCCAGCCAGGACATGCACGGCTCGATGCCGATCGGCAATGGCGACCTTGCCGCGAATTTCTGGGTGGAGCCGAGTGGCGATCTGGTTTTCTACCTCTCCAAAAGCGACTCCTGGGATGGTGACCAGGAACTCCTCAAACTCGGCCGCGTGCGCATCCGCCTCGACAAGCCATTTGTGCGCGATGGTCGGCCGTTCCGGCAGGAACTCGATCTGGCGCGAGGCTGCATCGTGGTGGAATCCGGGGTGGGGGAGGACAAAACCACGGTGGACTTCTGGATCGATGCGAACCGCCCGGTGGTGAATATTCAGATCAAGGGTGCCGAGGCATTCACTGCGCAGGTTACTCTCGAGCATTGGCCGAAGGAAACCTACACCAATCGCCCAACGCAGAGCACGGACATCGCGAAAACCAACGCGGCGGCCACTCCCGAGGCCCTTCGCGGCGACACGATTCTGCCGGCGGAGGACAACACCATCCGGTGGTATTACCGCAACACCGAGAGCATTTTTGCCGACACCCTGAAAAACCAGCATCTGGGCCATGCGGTGGGCAAATTCCATGACCCGCTTTTGAATCTCACCTTTGGCGGACTGATCGCCGGGGAGGGATTGGTCACGAAGGATGACAAGACTCTCGCCACCGCCGCACCGGTGAAGTCCCTCGATATTCGCATCCACGCGCTCACCGCACAAACGCCCGAGGCCGCCGCGTGGGTCTCGCAACTCGAGAAACTTCGCGCCGCCAACGACAAGGTGGCCGCCGCCGAGGCGCGCCCGGCGCATGAGCAATGGTGGAAGGATTTTTGGAACCGCAGCTGGATTTTCCCAGAGGGCACGGAAGAGGCCAAGGCCGTCGGCCGCGCCTATGCGCTTCAGCGCTGGATTCAAGCCAGTGCCGGGCGCGGAGCCTACCCGATCAAGTTCAATGGCTCGCTGTTCACAGTGGATGGGTTTATCAACAAAAAAGGCGACCTTAAGGAATACGGCCCCGACTGGCGCAAGTGGGGCGGCTGCTACTGGTTCCAGAACACGCGCGAACCGTATTGGGCGATGCTCTACTCTGGGGATTACGACCAGATGGAGCCGCTGTGGAAGATGTATCGCGACGCCATGCCGCTGCTGAAGGAGCGCACCAAAACCTACTTCAAACACGATGGGATTTTTTGTTCTGAAACCATGCACCCGTGGGGCCTGAACAAGCAGGGCGACTTCGGGAATAACAATCCGGATTTTTATCCAAAAAATGGATTTATCCGCCGATATTGGGATAGCGGGAACGAGCTTTCGCAGATGATGCTCGATCGCTACGCGCACGCTCCGAGCGAGGAGTTTGCCAAGACCACGCTGGTCCCGATCGCGGATGGGGTGGTGACTTTTTACGAGCAACACTACCCGAAGCCCGAAACCGGAAAGGCCCGCTTCACACCGGCCATGAGCTTGGAAACTTGGCACACTGCCGAGGATCCGTCCCCGGTGATTGTCGGTCTGCGGACGGTGCTCACCCGCTTGCTCGAATTGCCCGAGTCGCTCAGCACGCCAGAGCAGCGCGCGAAATGGACCCGCTTCCTCGCGGAGTTGCCCGAGACTCCCATGGCGGAGGAGAACGGGAAAAAATGGATTCTGCCCGCCCGCACTTTCTCTAACAAAAAAAACTCGGAGAACCCGGAACTCTACGCCGTCTTTCCTTACCGCGCCTATGGCCTCGGCATGCCAGACCTGCAAGCCGCCCTCGAAACTTGGAACCGGCGCTTGGTTAAAGCCACCGGCGGGTGGCGTCAGGATTCGATCCAAGCCGCGCTGCTCGGCCTGACTGATGAGGCGAAGGGCTATGTCGTGCGGAACGCAACCGAACCGACATTGATCGGCCAGATGCCGCACAAGCCCTCGCGGTTTCCCGCCTTCTGGGGTCCGAACTTCGACGGCACACCCGACCAATGCCAGGGTTCGGTGACCCTGATCGCCCTGCAGCGGATGCTCATGCAATGCGATGGCGACACGATCCGCTTGGCTCCCGCGTGGCCGAAGGACTGGAACGCCAGCTTCAAACTCCACGCCCCGAAAAACACCACCCTCGAAGGCCGCGTGGAGAACGGCAAACTGACCGACCTGAAAGTGACCCCCGAATCCCGTCGCAAGGATGTGGTCATCGAGCATGAGTTGAAATGAACCGGAAAAACCAACCCGCCCGAATGAAAAAACCGAAAGAACCTCTTTCGTCCCTCCCGTGAAATCACTCGCGGGGAACATCCACTCGCCCTTCCTGGAGGAAATTCTCCACTGATCGATTCGTTCATCCACCATCAACCACCCCACCCTTGACCAAACTTTTTTCATGAGCACTCCCGCCCTTCTCCCCCGTCAATTCATCGCCCCGTTCCTTCTTGTCACAACGCTCTTCAGCCTCTGGGGCTTTGCCAACGACATCACGAACCCCATGGTCGCGGCGTTCAAAAATGTGCTGCTCCTGTCGCATTTTGAAAGCTCGCTGGTGCAGGCGGCTTTTTACGGCGGCTATTGTGTGATGGCGTTTCCGGCCGCGCTTTTCATCCGGCGATTCACCTACAAAAGCGGAATCCTCGCAGGCCTCGCGCTGTATGCCGTGGGGTGCCTGCTCTTCATCCCGGCCGGCAGCTCGAGGGAGTTTGGCTTTTTTCTCGCGGCCTATTTCATCATGACCAGCGGTCTGGCGTTTCTGGAAACCACCGCGAACCCCTATATCCTCTCACTCGGACCCGATGAAACCGCCGCGCGGAGGTTGAATTTCGCCCAAGCTTTCAACCCGGTCGGCTCCCTGCTCGGAATGTTCATCGCGAAGGATTTCATCCTCGCCAAACTCAACGCCACCGATGAAGCCTCCCGCCGCTCCATGGCGGTAGCCGATCCGACCGCCCTTGAAAAAATCCAAGTCTCCGATCTCGCCATCATCGTCTGGCCGTATGCCATCCTCGGCGCAGTCGTGCTTCTGGCATTTCTTGTTTTTGCGATCATGCGGCTTCCTGATTCCACACACCAGGATGCCCGCAACTCGAGCATCGGCGCCTCTCTCGGCCGCCTGCTGCGAAAGCCCGACTACATTCGTGGGGTTGTTGCCCAGGCCTTCTATGTCGGCGTCCAGATCATGGTCTGGACTTTCATCATTCAATACGCAGTGAACGAACTCGGACTCTCTGCCGATACCGCGCAGGGCTGGAACATCGTTGCAATGATCGTCTTCGTCTCCAGCCGCTTCGTTTGCACCTACCTGCTGAAATTTTTCAATCCCGGGCGCCTTCTCGCCTTGCTGGCGGTCGCGGGTGGCGTGCTCGTGCTCGGCGCCATTTTCCTGAAAGGCATGACGGGACTTTATTGCCTCGTGGGAGTTTCGGCATGCATGTCGCTCATGTTCCCGACCATCTACGGCATCGCCCTTTCGGGTCTGGGTGAGGATGCGAAACTCGGCTCGGCGGGACTCATCTTTGCCATCGGCGGCGGGTGCCTCATGCCTCCGCTTCAAGCCCTCGTGATGGATGGCTCCGGGATCGCCTTGGGTTCCTTCTTCCTCTCCGCCACGCGGGCCTCGTTCTTCCTGCCATTGATTTGCTTTGTCGCGATCACTCTCTACGGCCTCTCCGCTGCCCGGCGCTCCGGTGCTACTCCCAACAATGGATGAGGCGGGCCATCGACAGAAAAAAAGCGGAATGATTTTCAAACCGATCGTTTTGAGTAATTCGGACGGCTTTTGTTTTGTTCCTTCCACGGCTCCGCCATCGAACCCCGCATGAATCAACGATCTTCACAATCCACTTACGCTATGACAAAAAAACCACTCTATTTCACGGGGCTCTTCGCGGTCCTCGCCATGTCCGGGCACGCTCTGGCGCTCGATCTCCATGTGAGCCCGGCGGGCAAGGACGCCAATCCCGGAACCGAAGCCGCGCCCCTCGCCTCGCTGGCGGCGGCCCGCGATGCCGCCAGAAAAATGGTGGGCAAGGAAGCGGTCACCATTCATGTCGGCGATGGGATTTACCATCTTCCAGAGACACTCGTCTTCACTCCAGCTGACTCCGGCAGTGCGGAGTTTCCTGTTGTTTACCGCGCGGTGAACGAAGGCCGCGTCGTCCTGAGCGGCGGCTCGGAACTCACGCTGGATTGGAAGCCCACCCGCGACGGCATCTTCCAAGCCGCGACGCCGCAGGGGCTGCAGATCGACCAGTTGTTCATCAACGGCAAGGCCCAGCGCATGGCCCGCTACCCGAATTTTGATGCCTCGAAAAAAACCGACGCCTACCAGGGCTACTCGGCGGATGCGTTTTCCAAGGAGCGCGCTGCGAAGTGGGCGAATCCGGCCGGTGGGTTCATCCACGCCATGCACACCTCGCGCTGGGGCGGCTACCACTACCTCATCACCGGCAAGGATGCGGAAGGCAATGTGACCTATGAGGGCGGCTGGCAGAACAACCGCCAGATGGGCATGCACAAGAATTTCCGGATGGTGGAAAATATTTTCGAGGAACTCGATGCCCCTGGTGAGTGGTTTCACGATGGCAAGACCTCGACGCTGTATTTCCTGCCCGAGGCGGGAGCCGATCTGGCCAAGGCGAAAGTGGAAGTCGTCCGCTTGCGGCATCTCGTGGAATTCAACGGCACGCAGGAGAAGCCTGTAAAACACATCACGCTGCAGGGCTTCACTGTGCGGCATGCGGCGCGCACCTTCATGGATTGCAAGGAACCGCTCCTGCGCTCGGACTGGACGATCTACCGCGGCGGGGCGTTCCTGCTCACCGGCACTGAGGATATCGACATCCTCGATTGCGAGTTCGACCAGGTCGGCGGCAATGCCATTTTCGTGAACAACTACAACCGGCGTGTCTTGATCAAGGGTTGCCACATCCATGACACCGGAGCCAGCGGCGTGTGTTTCGTAGGCGATCCCGCCGCCGTGCGTGATCCGCTTTTCGAATACAACCAGTCCCAAGACCTCACCAAAGTCGATCCCACGCCCGGCCCGAAGAGCGACAATTACCCCGCCGATTCCATCGTGGAGGATTGCCTCATCCACGGCATCGGCCGCGTTGAGCGTCAACCCGCCGCCGTGCAAATTTCCATGTCCAAGGGAATCACCGTGCGCGACTGCTCGATCTACGACTGCGCCCGCTCAGGCATCAACATTAGCGAGGGAACCTGGGGCGGACATCTCATCGAGGGCTGCGATGTGTTCGATACGGTTCTCGAGACGCACGACCACGGGTCGTTCAATTCCTGGGGGCGCGACCGCTTCTGGGACAAGAGCTGCCCGAAGACGGACATGGCCGTGGCGCTCAACCCCGACCTGCCTTTTCTCGATGCCGGCACGCCGACCATCATCCGCAACAGCCGCTGGCGCTGCGACCATGGTTGGGATGTGGATCTCGACGATGGATCCACCAACTACGAAATTTACAACAATGTGTTTCTGAAAGGCGGGCTCAAGCTGCGCGAGGGCTACCGCCGCATCGTCTATAACAACATCGGCTACAACAGCACCGCCTATCCCAGTGTGTGGTATAAGGACAGTCAGGACTCTCTGAAGAACAACATTTGGATGGCCGCCTACAGGCCAGCGCGCATGCCCAAAGACAAATGGGGTGGAACGAGCGACAAAAACCTTTTCGTCGCCGATTTCGCCTTGAAAGAGGCGCAGGACAAAGGGTGGGACGCAAACTCGCTCGTCGGCGATCCGATGTTCATCGATCCCGCCAAAGGCGACTTCCGTGTGCGCGAGGACTCCCCGGCGTTGAAACTGGGCTTCAAAAATTTCCCGATGGATCGCTTTGGCGTCAAAAAAACCTCGCTTAAAGCCATCGCCCGCACGCCGGAAATCCCGCCGATGCAAGCGGAGACGAAGAAACGCGGACCCTCGACCGGGGAGTGGCTCGGAGCGCGTTTGAAGGAACTCGGCAGCGGAGGATTCTCCGCTTACGGCATCGCCGAGAACGAAGGCGGTGTGGAGTTGATCGAAGTGCCGGCGGGCTCCGCCGCCGCCCTTGCCGGATTGAAGACCGGTGACCTCCTGCTGCAAATGAACGACCATCGTGTGTCGAGGGTCGGGCAGGTCCGCAGGTTCAGCGAGGAATCCGACACCCGCACGCTCACGCTGAAAATCGTGCGCGATCAGACGCCCATGACTCTGAAACTCGAACAATGAGCCGATTGGATTGCCGCAGGATTGGTTTTTTCCAAGCGACGGCAGTCGCTGCTTTGCTCGCTCTTCTCGCCGGTTGCGGGCCCAATGCCCAAGCGCCTCAGGGAATGGTGTTCATTCCCGGCGGCGAATTCAACATGGGGAGCGAAGCGAATTTTGCATTCCCGAACGAAGGGCCCGTCCACCGCGTGCAGGTGGCCCCGTTTTTCCTGGATGTGCATCCGGTGACGAACGCGGAGTTCGCGAAATTCGTGGAAGCGACCGGTTACAAGACCGTGGCCGAGCGTTCCGTCGATTGGGAGGAGATGAAAAAACAGGTCCCGCCTGGAACCCCCAAGCCGCCGGAGGAAGTGCTCCAGCCGGGCTCGTTGGTTTTCCGCCCGACCTCCGGGCCTGTAAACTTGCGGGACATGTCGCAGTGGTGGGTTTGGACAACCGGTGCCTCTTGGAAACATCCAGAGGGGGAGGGGAGTTCGACCCAGGGACGCGAAAATCATCCCGTCGTTCAAATCGCTTGGGAAGATGCCCAGGCCTACGCGAAGTGGGCCGGCAAACGCCTGCCGACCGAGGCGGAATGGGAGTTTGCGGCCCTCGGCGGTCACGAGGGGCGGCGCTATGCTTGGGGCGACTCGGAGAAACCCGATGGCAAAATCATGCTCAATCGCTGGACGGGCGATTTTCCCTATCGAAACGACGCCCAGGATGGATTCGTCGGAACTTCTCCGGTGGGTTCGTTTGCGCCGAATGATTATGTTCTCTACGACATGGGAGGAAATGTCTGGAACTGGTGCTCGGATCTCTACCGCGCCGATACTTTCGCTGCCAGATCTGACGGCAATGCGGTTTGCTGCGATCCAAAGGGGCCGACGAGCGCAGCGGGTGAAAAGCTGATGCCTGGCGATCCCTCGCCACCGACCGTTCCCGGAGCCGAGCGGCGCGTGATGAAAGGCGGTTCGTTTTTGTGCCATCCCTCGTATTGCGAAAGCTACCGCCCTGCCGCCCGCCGTGGAACTTCTCCCGACACGGGCAGTAGCCATGTCGGCTTCCGTTGCGCCATGAATGGTCCGTCTATTTTGGAAAAGAAGTAATCGAATTTGAAAAATCTCCACATTGGATGAAAGCACCGTTTGCAATCCTGTTTTTTTTGGCCGGGCTGTGTGTCGCATTGCGCGCCTCCGACGCGACCCGCTTGGAATTTGATTTCGCGAAGTCTGATTACGGATTTGTTGCCGGTTTCGCGGACTACCCTCAAAATCCCGATATTGATTATCAACTAACTAGCTCGTGGCAGGCCAGACCCTCGAATTTGGGGGGAGTTTCGGCTCTCTTCATCTCGGGGTTCAACCACAGCGACGACTTGTTCATGTATTGGAAGAAGCAGCTTACCGGACTGCCGCCCAATACCTCGGTCGTGCTGACCATGGAAATCGAGTTGGCTTCAAAATACGCGGAAGGATTGGTTGGTGTCGGAGGAGCTCCGGGCGAGGGCGTCACTGTCAAGGCCGGTGCCGTGCCTTTCGAACCACAGGCCGTTGTTGAACCGCGCTTGGGAGAGTGGCGCATGAATTTGGACAAGGGAAATCAGGCCGACGGCGGTGTCGACATGTCCGTGATCGGAAATGTGGCCAAGCCGAATGACGGGAACGAGAATTATGTCCCGCTCCTGCGGCACCAACATGGGCAGGCCCTCACCGTTACAACGGCAAGTGATGGCTCGCTCTGGTTGATCTTCGGAACCGATTCGGGATTCGAGGCCGAGACAGCACTCTACTACACTCGCCTGACCGTATGGATCAATCGCGCCGACGAACCACACCTGTGGCTGGAACGAGACAGAGCCCCCGGCACTTTGCGCCTTGTTTGGAACCAGGGCACTTTACACAGCAACACCACCCTTGGCTCCGGCTGGCCGAGTGTATCCGTCGGCACAAGACCCTACACATACAACATGCAGGCGGAGCCGAGTCGCTTCTGGAGGGTCTCCCAGCCATGAATTCCAGCCAGCTTGGCTGAGCAATTTCAGCGGCTTGGCCGGCGATCATGAGTGCGATCCCGCTGTCCTTCGCGGCGTGCGTGCTGGAGAAGAAGCAGGGGTGATCGCGATTCTGCATGTCCTCGCCATCGGTTTTGAGAACGCGCGAGTCCGCACCGGTCTGCGAGAAAACCTCGCGCAAGCATTGTGAGATCAAGCCTGAGCGCGGATCCGAGGCCTTCGGCGAGTCCGGCGGTGTGGCAATCATCGAGGTGCCGGAGGGCACTCCAAGGACAAGCCAGCTATCCTTCAGGTGTTTCACCAGCAACACCCCCTGACCCTGACCATTCAGCCATGATCGGGCCTGGTTCAGCAGGGAGATTGTCAATCTGGTGTCGCAGGGTGGGGGAGTTTTTTCGGCCTGCGAGTCACACCTGAGCATAGAATGAAAGTGCGATAGACGAGAGGACGAGGGCCACTTAATTGTCCTGCTGCATGCACCGCGTTCACCCTCAATCGCACCGATTTCGTTGGATCACCTCCCGTCATGCGGCCTGAAATTTTTTTATCCGCCAGACCACCCATTTTTCTGATCGAATGATGAAAGTGTTGCTCGCCTTTCTGATGCTGGCCGCTTTTGCTGTTCAGAGTTCCTTGGCCGCCATCGCTGAACCCGCCCTGCGCGATGAAGTTTGCCTGAACGGAACCTGGGACCTCGAATTGGAGGGGATCGAGAAACCGGCGCAGGTGCGAGTGCCGGGCTCGTTTGCGGGACAGAACCAACTCTGGGGAAAAGAGCACTGGGATGTCTGGGACTACCCTGATGACTGGGCTGATCGGCCGGCCACTTATGTGCGCTCGATCGAAGTGCCCGAGAACCTCGGTAGCCGCCGGGTCTTGATCCATATCGGCGGTGTCCGCCACATCGTGAAGGTCTTGGTGAACGGCAAGGAAGTCGGCAATTGGTGGGATTCCTATGTGCCGTTTGAATTCGACATCACCGATGCGGTGAAACCGGGCGCGAATGAACTTCGGGTCGAAGTGTCCAATAACAGGACTTGCGGGCTTTTCGAGGACTACAACGACCGCCGCCGGGGCATCTACCGGGATGTCTTTTTGAAGTTCGTTCCCGAGGTGCGTGTCACCCCCGATCTCTTTGTCAAAACCTCAGTGCAGCGCGGCGAGATCGCCTGCGATGTGCCGGTGCGCAATGACTCTGCGAAAGAGCAAACGGTCGGCCTGCGGTTCCGCGTGGTGGAAAAGGACGGCAAGGCTGTGAAATCCTGGGACTCCCCGGAGAAGCTGACGATTGCTCCCGGCGCGGAGAAAACCCTGGCCACCACTGAGGCATGGAGCGACGCGCATCTGTGGTCGATTGACGACCCGCATTTGTATTTTCTGGAAACCGAAGTCGTGGGAGCCAATGGCGAGGTGCTCGACCGGCACCGCCAGAGATTTGGCTTCCGTGAGATCACTTGGAAGGGACCGCATCTCTACCTGAACGGAAACGAGATTTTCCTTCGCGGAAACGGCGATCACCCGCAGGGCGACTTGCAAGGCGGCAAGGAATACAGCGAGGCCTGGATTCGACAACTCAAAGGCCAGGGACTGGAACTCATGCGGTTGCACAATCTGCCCCGCCACAAGGAAATCTATGACGCCGCCGACGAGATGGGATTTCTTCTCATTGCCGAGGCCAGTCACCATTTCCGGATGCCGGCGGACGATCTGGCCAAGGCCCACATGGAGCATCTCGTGAAGTGGCTGCGCAACCGTCCATCGGTGATGATGTGGGCGGTCGCCAACGAGCTGCATTGGCGGAATTTTCCGGAGCCGGTTTTCTTGATCGAACTCTGCAACCGGCTCGATCCGACCCGCCCCGCTTACAACAGCGACTTCTGCGAGTGGAGCCGCCACGGTGATGTCCTCTCCAAGCACTACGACGCCACGGCCGTGTGGTCGGACTGGGAAAAATTCGGCCCCGACAAGGCGATGGTCTGGGACGAAATCGGCAATGTCTGGCAACAAGACCGTCCGCTCAAAACCGGGCCCGCCGGCTATGAAATTTCCTCGCAGGATGTGGCCACCGGCATCTGGCGCGATGGCTGGGAGCAGCTCCGCAACGACATCCTTCTTTTCGCGGATGGCAAGGAAATGAATGGGCAGTTCTACCGCGTGAACGCTTATGTGCCTTGGGAATTCAGCTATGTCTTTTTCCGCCACCAACCGTTCAACAACATGCAACGGATCGAACTCAACCATGGCGACACAACCGGCCAACTCGGCATCAAGCCGGCCTTCATCGAGCCCTGCGCCACGACCATCAATGTGTGGGATCCCACGCTGCCCGAGAGCCAGCCAAACCCTGGCCTCTATTGCTTCGATGAGTTCCTCAAGCGCGTCCGCTTCCCGGATGATCCCAAGGAGCGCACTTGGTTTTCCGGAGAAACGATCGCACGCAAGGGCCGCCTTTTTTACGAAGACCACCGCCCCGCCGACGAGGTGGAGTTCCGCGTGGAATCTCCCGATGGCCGGTTGCTGGCCAGTTCCAAGCGCGGGCTATCCCTCAAGCCCGGCGAGTATGTGCCGGTGTTCGAATCCGCGTGGACATTGCCCAGCGTCGAGACCGCCACGCCCGTGCGGCTGGTGCGTCAGTTTTCCAGCCAAGGTGTCACGGGATACCGACAGATCATTGAGGCGAAAATCTTCCCGCGATTCCAAACGCCAGATCTCGCCGCGCGGCAGATCGCGGTGGTTGGCGAGCCTCTCCAGAAGCTGCTCGGCGGGGAGGGAGTGCCTCTCGAGAAGGCCTCCATCATCGTGGCTGAGGCATTCGATCCGGCTTGGGAACCCCTTGTGGAAAAGGGCGCGCGGGTTTTGGTTCAACCGGTCGGTCCCGGAAAAAGCTCCGGGGTGATGAGCCACCTCTCCATCCTGCCTGCCGGCGACCAATCGAAATTCCAGGGCCCCGTCGCAGGGCATCGCCTGCCCGATGGCTTGACCCTTCGCCACGGCACTCCGGGGAACGAAACGACAACCCTCGGCGGAAAGAAATATCTCCTCGAGAGCCCGCAACCTCGCTCTTGGACAGCGTTCGAATTCGATGGCGTGTTGGATTTTTCGAACACCGGCCGCGTTTTGATGAGCTACGGGCTTTGGAAAAACCCCGGGCAGGAGGGCTACGCCAAGCAATGGGAGAATGCCGGAGGCGCTCCATTTTATAAAAAATCCGTGCGACTTCTGTTGGAGGATGCTTCGGGGAATTGGTTCGTCTCCGACAAGAAAGACACGCTGGCGATCGAACGCCCGAAGCCGACGCCATTCAAGGGCACAATTGCTTTCGATTGCCTGAAAATGTCTTGGCAGCCCGCGCGTCTCGAGCCAACCGGCCTGGTCGAAACAGGGGGGGAGGCGAAGCCCGACTTGTCGCAAATCTCGGGTGTGGGATTCGTGTTCGACGAAAGCAACCCAGGCGCAGAGATGCAATTTGAAGGACTCGATCTCGCCGGTGGGGCCGGCCCTTCCGTGTTTGTTCAACCGGGCGGAGTGGCCCACCGGTTGCTCGACGGGCTTGGACAAGAGGATTTCTCGTTCTGGCGCGGAGGCAGTTCGTCGTCCCGTCTGGATTTGCCCGCTGGCCGGAATGCGCGCCGCATTCTTTTTGGAAACAAGGACGGGCTCGGCTCGGCCTTGCAGGAAGTGTTTCTCGGCCGTGGAGTGGTGCTCGAGAGCGCCTTGAAACTCGACGACCTGCGGGAGCCTGCCGCCGGATTCTTCCTCGATCGCATGATTGATTATTTGGCGGAATACCAACCCGCCGAGCGCACACGGTCGCTCGTTGTTGTTGGAGACAATGGCCTCCTGAAGTGGCTCCAGACTCTCGGCGCGGACGCCCGCGCCGCAAAGCCTGGCGAAGCCTTCGCTCCCGGAGAGATCGTGGTTGTCGATGCCCGTTCGGCGCAATCCTTTGAAGGAACCGAACCCGCTCTCGCCGCCCATTTGAAGGCGGGTGGAACGGTGATCTTCTCGCAGGTGACGCCAGAAACAATCGCGACCGTGGCAAAGCTTGTCGGCAAGCCCCTGCGACTCACCGATCCCTTCTTCGGTCAGCGCGGCTATTGCATCAAGGCCCCGGTCTCTTGGACCAGGATTGATACGCCCCACCAGTGGGTGGACTACTACAACGGCGTTCTTGTTCCCTATCCCTTCGAGCCGAACTACAGCCCGCTCCTCGCCGGCATGGCGAATATCGATCTCGTGTGGAACGGTGCTCCGATGTTCACAAACGGCATCGAGATCGAGGGCATGAATCCCGTCTCGCCGGGCAATGACCACCAAGTCCTCATCAGCAATTGGCACATCGGCTCCGAGTCCACCAACAATCTTTACGGAGAAATGCTCAACGGCGTGCGCGACCTGCGCCAGAACACTTGGTTCGTCAATCGCGACCCGGTCTTGCTCGAGGTCTCCGCCAATGGGGGCCACGCCTTGATTTCGCAGTTCGACCTGCCTGCCGGGGGTGAAAAAGCCGCCCGCGCCATGCAGACGCTTCTCACCAATCTCGGCGTTCCGTTTGGCGGCGCCTTGCCGATGCCTGCGGAGAAAGCCTATGCCACCGGCGGCCGCGAGGATCAGCTCAAGAGGCTCGCCGCCCACGATGCGCGAATCGCTCCGGCCAAGCGCCAGTTCTATGGAACCCCGAATCCCATGCCCGACTTCCTCGTCGGCACGAATGTCAGCGGAACCAAAACAGCCGTCGAGCTCCCTCTCATGGGCTTCTTTGGAGATTCCATCACACTCGGACTCGCTGCGCCTCTGACTCAAAAACTCAAAGAGGTCGTGCGGATGGACAAGCCCGCTGTTCTGAGCCGTTCCAGTCTTGCGGCCGGGGAGGCGAAGACCGCCATCGGCGACCGGAAATACTCCCGCTTGGTTTTCACTCTCGGAGAATCCGATCTGGATTCACAAATCTCCGACGCGGATTTCCTCAAAAATCTCGAAGCGCTTTGGAAGACGCTTGCCGCTTCGTCTGAAAAGCTCTACTGGACTCCCATTCCTTCGGCAGCCCGTCCCAGCGACGCCAAGCGTTCGGCCAGGGCGAAGCAACTCAACGAAATCTCGGAGCAGTTCTTCGATGGCAAGGATGTCTACAAAGTTCCCTTCATTTACACAAAGGCTGCAGAATTGCCGCCGGGCTATGTCTCGGGTCAGAGCGAAGCCTTTCAACCCGCCGAAGCACACGCAATCGCCGATCGCTTGGGCGAGGCAGTCATTTCGTTTGGTGCCCAGTAACCCACATCCCCAGACACGTTTCACCCCGATAAACAAAAACCCGCAGCCAAAAACCGAACAAAAAATAATAAACCACACACCCCCACTCACTATGAAAAAAAAGGATACCACAAACACAGGATTCGTATTCCTAATCAGTCTCGTCGCCACGATCGGCGGTTTTTTGTTTGGCTTCGACAGCGGAGTCATCAACGGAACAGTCGACGGTCTCAAGAAGGCTTTCAATTCAGACAGTGTCGCCACGGGATTCAATGTCGCCTCGATGCTCTTGGGTTGCGGCGTCGGCGCCTTCTTCGCCGGAACACTGGCGGACAAAATCGGACGCCGGGCGATCCTCATTATCTCTGCGGTTTTATTCATCATCAGTGCTTGGGGATCGGGGATCGCGACGGGATCGGCGGAGTTCATCGTCTACAGGGTGATTGGCGGTTTCGCTGTGGGCGCCGCAAGCGTGATCACGCCTGCCTACATCAGCGAGGTCGCTCCGGCCAAGTATCGGGGCACATTGTCTTCGATCCAGCAGATCGCGATTATTTCGGGCCTTTTTTGCGCCTTCCTCAGCAACTATATGATCGCGGAAACTTCCGGTGGCTCCACGCAAATGTTCGCTTGGGGCTACGAGGCTTGGAGATGGATGTTCTGGGTCGAATTGGCTCCTGCATTTGTTTTCCTGTTCGCTCTTTTCGTCATTCCTGAAAGCCCTCGCTTCCTTGTTGCAAGTGGTAAAAATGAGCAGGCTCTCGGCGTTTTGGGCCGCCTGATGGGTGATGGGGCCCAAGAAAAACTCGGCGAAATCCAAGCCTCACTGTCTGGCGATCACCACCGCCCGCGGCTCAGCGACATCCTCGACCCGAAGCTCGGCATCCGCCCACTCGTCTGGGTTGGCGTATGGCTCGCCGCCCTCCAACAACTCGTGGGCATCAATGTCGTTTTCTACTACGGCGCAGTGCTGTGGCAGGCGGCCGGATTCACCGAGGCGCACGCCCTTTTGATCAATGTCGTCAGCGGCGGCGTAAGTATCGCAGCCTGCCTGGTGGCGACATTTCTTGTGGACCGCATCGGCCGCAAGCCGCTCTTGATGGTGGGATCGATCGGCATGGCTGTCACCCTGGGAACAATGGCGGTGGTTTTCTCGATGGGTGCTCTCGGGGAAAATGGCAATCTCCAACTCGGCGACAACGCCGGCCGCGTCGCCCTCATCGCGGCGAATCTGTATGTGATTTTCTTCAACGCCTCCTGGGGGCCTGTGATGTGGATCATGCTCGGAGAAATGTTCCCAAACCAAATTCGCGGCTCCGGACTTGCCGTCAGCGGTCTCTCCCAGTGGGTGACCAATTTTGGTATCACAATGATGTTTCCGATCATGCTCACCAGCATCGGCCTCGGCGGAGCCTATGGCATCTATGCCTTCTTCGCCCTCCTCTCCGCGTTCTTTGTCATCAAATTCACCCGCGAAACCAAGGGGCTTGAACTCGAAGACATGAAGGGCTGATCCCAGTCCGATCCGTTGTAATCCCATGAAAAAAATATCCCTGCTTCTTGCTGCGGCATGCGCGGCGGTTTCCGCGCTCCACCCGTGTGTGGCCGCCGAATCCGCCAAGCCAAACATCCTCTTCATCCTCACCGACGATCAGGGCTACGGCGACTGGAGCATCAACGGACACCCGTTGCTGAAGACGCCGAATGTGGATCGGTTGGCAAAGGAAAGCGTGCGGCTGGAGAACTTCTATGTCAGTCCCTCGTGCTCGCCCACACGGGCAGCCTTGATGACCGGCATGCATGAGTTCCGGAACGGCGTGACCCATACTCAGGTGCCCCGCGAGCAACTCTGGAAAGGGGCGGCCACCCTGCCGGAATTGCTCGCCACAGCGGGATACCGCAACGGATGGATCGGCAAATGGCATCTGAGTGACAAAAAAGGCTTCGCTCCCGAAGACCGGGGATTCGATTGGTGTTCGACTAACGAGGGAGGTCCCCGTGAGCACTTCGACCCCGTCATGGTGCGCAATGGAAAAAAGACGAAGGCTTCGGGCTACCGTGAGGATGTTTACTTCAACGACGCCATGGATTTCATCGGGGAAACCAAGGGCAAGCCATGGTTCCTGTATCTTTCCACTTACTCGCCGCACGATCCGCTCGATGCCCCCGAAGAGTTCGTCGCGCCTTTCCGAGGCAAGGTCTCCGAGGAGGAGGCCAAGTATCTCGGGATGGTCGCCAACCTCGATTACAACATCGGGCGTCTCATGGCGTTCCTCAAAGAGAAGAAACTCGATGAGAATACCATCGTGATCCTCATGTCCGATAACGGCCAGACTTGGGGGCTGGATATTTACAACGCCAACATGCGCGGATGCAAAGCGACCGCCTGGGAGGGTGGGTCCCGCACCTTTTCCTACTGGCGCTGGAGCGGTCACTGGCCCGCGCACAAAGTGGACAACCTCACCGCGCATCTGGATTTCCTGCCGACCCTTTGCGCGGCCGCCGGCGTGAAAATCCCAGCCAAACTCGAATCGAAACTCGAAGGCTTCAATCTCCTGCCGGTGCTGGAAGCCAAAGGCCCGATCGCTTGGCACGACGACCGCATTCTTTACCACCATGTCGCCCGTTGGCCCGGAGGCATGGCGGCCGACCACAAGTATGCCATGGCCGGAGTGCGCCAGGGAAACTACCTGCTCGTGAGCAGTCGCCCCTGTGACAATCCCAAATGCAATTTGGATTCCCACGGCGACCAATGCGAAACCCTCCGGGGCGTGGAAACCGGGAGTAAGTTCGCGACCTATACCAAGGAAAACGCCCAATTCCACTGGGGTGTGACGCCTCGCGGACACTGGGCGCTCTACGATGTGAAGAAAGACCCGAATTGCCAAAATGATCTGGCAGATTCGCAAGCCAAGCGTGCTAAAAAAATGGCGGCGGCCTACGACACTTGGTGGGACGATATTTATCCGGTCATGGTCGAGCGCGGCGGAGATCGCGAGATCGTCTGGAGCAAGTATTTCACCAATCCGAAAAAAACAGAGAAATCAAAACCCTGACCATCAGCCCCCCAATTCCAGAGCAAAAAAATCCACCAACTTCATCAATAAAACCATGAGCAACGAATACTTCCCCGGCATCCCGAAAATCACCTTCGAAGGGCCGAAATCCAAAAATCCCTTCGCCTTCAAACACTACAATCCCAATGAACTCGTCGAAGGCAAGACGATGCGCGACCACCTGCGCTTCGCCGCCGCCTACTGGCATGTGATGCGCAATCCGCTCGCCGATCCCTTCGGCGGTGGCACGGCGCTGATGCCCTGGGATGACGGATCGAACTCCGTTCCCAACGCCCAGAAGCGCGTGCGCGTTTTCTTTGAATTCCTCGAGAAGATCGACATCGACTTCTACTGCTTCCACGACCGCGATGTATCCCCCGAACTCGACACGCTGGCCGAGTCGAACGCCGCGCTCGACGCCGTCGCCGGCACGCTCGCCGAGGAACAGCAGCGCACCGGCAAGAAGCTCCTCTGGGGCACAGCCTGCCTCTTTGCGCATCCGCGCTACGCCCAAGGCGGGGCCACCTCGCCGAACCTGTCTGTTTACGCCCATGCCGCCGCACAGGTCAAAAAAGCCATCTCCGTGACCAAACAACTCGGTGGGGAAGGCTATGTCTTCTGGGGTGGACGCGAAGGCTATTCCTCGCTCTGGAACACCGACATGAAGCACGAACTCGACCAGCTCGCCGCCTTCTTCCACATGGCTGTAGCCTGGAAAAAAGAAATCGGTTTCGACGGCCCGTTCTGGATCGAGCCCAAGCCCCGCGAACCCTCCACGCACCAATACGACTCGGACTCCGCCGCCTGCTTGAACTTCCTGCGCGAATACGGCCTGCTCGACGAGTTTGCCCTTAATATCGAAACCAACCACGCGACCCTCGCCGGCCACACCATGCGCCATGAACTCACCGTGGCCGCCAATGCCGGCAAACTCGGCTCGGTGGATGCCAACCGTGGCGATGAACTCATCGGCTGGGACACCGACCAGTTCCCAACCGATATCCGTCTCGCCACCGAGGTCATGCTCGTCATTCTCGGCATGGGCGGACTCACCAAGGGTGGGTTGAACTTCGACGCCAAGCGCCGCCGCGAATCCCACGATCCGGTCGATCTCTTCCACGCCCACATCGGTGGCATGGACGCCTTCGCGCGCGGACTCAAGATCGCCGCTGCGATTCGCGCGGATGGTCGCATCGAGGAATTCGTGAAGAACCGCTACTCGAGCTGGGATTCCGATCTCGGCAAAAAAGTCCTCGGAGGCAAAATCAGCTTCGTCGAACTCGAAAAGATCGCGCTCGCGCAACCCTCGCCGTCCCTCGCCAGCGGTGGTCAGGAATATCTCGAAAACATCGTCAACGAACTCCAGTGATCACGCTTGGCATCGATTGCGGCACGCAGAGCCTGAAAACCGTCGCCCTCGACGGCGACTCGGGAAAAATCGTGGCCTCCGCCAGCAAGGCCTACGGACTCATCGAAGGCCTCCCTGCCGGCCATGCCGAGCAGGATCCCGCCATCTGGTGGGATGCCCTTTGTGAGACCGTTGGCAAGGTCCTCACCGATCTCGGATCCAGAAAATCCGAGGTCGGCGGGATCGGCGTCTCCGGCCAACAACACGGCTTCGTGCCGCTCGATGCCAACTTCGCGGTCATCCGCCCGGCCAAACTCTGGTGCGATACTTCCACCACCCCGCAATGCGAGGAAATCCGTGCCGCACTCGGCGGGCGTGAAAAAACAATCGCATTCGCGGGAAACGACATCCTGCCGGGATTCACCGCTCCAAAGATTCTTTGGCTTAAACAAAACGAGCCCGCGAATTTCGCGCGCCTCGCCCATGTCGCGCTGCCGCATGATTTCCTGAACCTGAAGCTCACCGGCGCCCTCCGCATGGAGTTCGGCGACGCCTCGGGCACGGCCTTGATGGATGTCCGTTCCCGCACCTGGTGCCGCAAAGTTTGTGATGTCATCGACTCCCGCCTCACGGAAATGCTCCCGCCGATTCGTTCCTCGCTGGAGCCAGTGGGAACGCTCCTGCCCGCACTGGCTGCGGATTGGGGACTTTCTCCTCAGATTATCGTAAGTGCTGGGGGAGGGGACAACATGATGGCCGCCATCGGCACGGCAAACACCCGCCCCGGAGTTGTCACTGCCAGCCTCGGAACCAGCGGAACCATTTTCGCCTGCGCCGCGCAACCGGTCATCGACCCGCAAGGCGAGATCGCTGCGTTCTGCGACAGCGCCGACCATTGGATGCCGCTCCTCTGCACCATGAATGTCACGGTGGCCACCGAGGCCTTCCGCAATCTCTTCGGTTGGGACCACAGCCGCATGGATGCGGAAATTTCCAGTGTTCCTCCAGGAGCCGACGGACTCCTCTTCCTTCCCTACCTGCAAGGCGAGCGCACGCCGAACCTGCCCCACGGCTGCGGCGTCCTCCACGGCATGACGACTTCAAACATCACACCCGCCCACTTTGTCCGCGCGGCGATGGAAGGCGTGACTCTCGGCATGGCCTACGGTCTCCGCCGCATGGAATCCCTCGGCCTCAAGCCGTCCGAAATCCGACTCACCGGCGGCGGCAGTCAAAGCCCGGTCTGGCGTCAAATCCTCGCCGATGTCTTCGGTTACCCTGTGGTGACCATGGAGAGCGCGGAAGGAGCTGCGCTCGGTGCCGCCATCCAAGCCCTGCAAGCGGCCATGCCGGGGTCCTCGCTCGATGCCCTCGCTGCGCACTGCAGTCCAGTGAAAAATGGCAGCCGCCTCGAGCCAAAGCGGGCCGATTTTTACGCCGACCTGCTGGAACGCCAAAACGCCCTTCGCGAAAAAACGATATAAAAATGACCCGCTCTCCCTTTCTTCGCGCCTGTGTGGCATGTCTTTCGCTCGGCTTGATTATCCCTGGGCATGCCGCCGAATCCGACCTGCCCTTCCGCGATCCGGACCTGCCTGTCGCGCAGCGCGTGGAGGATTTGATCGGCCGCTTCACTGTGGAAGAAAAAATCTCCCAGCTGATGATGACGAGCCCTGCCATTCCCCGACTCGACATTCCCGCGTATGATTGGTGGAACGAGGCGCTGCACGGCGTGGCGCGAAATGGAATCGCCACCGTATTTCCCCAGGCCATCGGTTTTGCGGCCACGTGGAATCCCGAACTCATCCAACGCATGGCCGATGCCATTTCCACGGAGGCCCGCGCCAAGAACAACGAGGCCATTGCTAAAAAAAGTGGCGGTTCCGCGCGATATGAGGGCCTGACCATCTGGTCGCCCAATATCAATATTTTCCGGGATCCACGCTGGGGACGCGGACAGGAGACCTACGGTGAGGATCCGTTTTTGACAGGTCGCTACGGGGTGGCCTTCGTGCGCGGCTTGCAAGGAAACGACCCAAAATATTTGAAGACCGTGGCGACGGTGAAGCACTTCGCTGTGCACAGCGGGCCGGAACCGGAGCGCCACGAATTCGACGCTGTCGTGTCTGAGCGCGATTTGCGCGAGACCTATCTGCCGGCCTTTGAGGTTGGCATCCGCGAGGGCGATGCCAAATCGTTGATGAGTGCCTACAACGCGGTGAATGGCATCCCCGCCTCGGGGAACAAAATGTTGCTCACAGATATCCTCCGCGATGAATGGGGCTTTCGCGGCGCGGTGGTCGGCGATGTCGATAGCGTCGCGGACATCTGGAAGCCCAAGGCCCACGCTTATGTCAAGGACGCGGCCGAGGCCAGTGCTATGGCCATCAAGGCCGGAAACGACCTCTGCAGTGGCACGACATACAAGGCCCTGCCGGATGCGCTGAAGCGAGGATTGATCACGGAAAAGGAACTCGATGAGGCGCTGCGCCGGTTGTTCGTTTTGCGCTTCCAGTTGGGTCAATTCGATCCCGCCTCGCGCGTTCCCTACCGGAGTATTCCCATCTCGGAAAACGATTCGCCAGCGCACGACCAACTGGCGCTGGAGGTCGCACAGCAGAGTCTCGTTTTGTTGAAAAACGACGGCACTCTGCCATGGAATCCCAAGGATTTGAAAACCGTGGCCGTGATCGGGCCAACGGGTGATGAAGCCTCCGCATTGCTCGGCAACTACAACGGCACCCCCAGCCGGGAGGTGACGCTGGCGCAAGGCATCAAAAACAAATTGGAACCGCTGGGTGTGAAAGTGTTGACGGATTGCTCCCTCCCGTTGGTCAAAGGGTATCGCATCAACGGGCAGCCATTGCCGGAGGGTGTCTTGTTTACGGATGCCTCCCGCAGTGAACAGGGAATGAAAGGCGAAGTGTTTAATAACAGGGGATTCCAAGGCGAACCGATCGCGACGCGAACGGATAAGAAGATAGACCTTCTCTGGCACGAAATGTATCCGGTTCCTGAAATTCCCTTCCGCGATGCCTCGGTTCGCTGGAGTGGGGTTTTGGTTCCGCAAAAATCGGGTGAGCATATCCTGAGCCTTGGCGTCGAAGGTAGGGTGCGCCTGTTCGTGGATGATAAACTGGTCATTGACGGGATGGGCAATCCTAAGAGCCGCACGGAGAGTGCCGAGTTGCCACTCAACACCGGCCAAGCCTACAAGCTGCGCATCGAGTTCGCGCAGTTCATGGCTCGGGCACGAATCCAGCTCGGTTGGCGGCCGCCCGGGCCGGATGACTCGATGGATCGCGCGTTGGCCCTCGCGAAAGAGGCGGATCACATCGTTTTGACCCTTGGGTTGACCGCTGATCTGGAAGGCGAGGAGATGACCGTGAGTGCGGAGGGCTTTGATGGTGGTGATCGCACTTCGATCGTTCTGCCAGCCATCCAGCGCGAGCTGCTCGAGAAGGTTTCGGCGCTCAAAAAACCCACCGTCGTCGTCCTCACCTGCGGCAGTGCGGTGAGCTTCGATCCGGATCAGGCTAATGCAGTATTGAACTGCTGGTATTACGGCCAGCGCGGCGCGGATGCCGTGGCCGGTGCCTTGATTGGCGAAACCAGCCCCGCCGGTCGCCTGCCTGTCACTTTTTATCGAAACGACAACGACCTGCCGCCTTTTGGGGATTACTCGATGGCCAATCGCACCTACCGCTATTTCACAGGCAAGCCCCTGTTCGCCTTCGGCCACGGATTGACCTACACGACGTTCGATTACCAGAAGCTCACGCTGTCATCCCCGACCGCCAAGCCCGACGAGACCGTCACGGCAACTGTGACCGTGCGAAATTCCGGCAAACGGGACAGCGATGAAGTCGTTCAGCTTTATGCCACCGCCATCAAACCTCCCGTGTCGATGCCGCTCCGCCAACTGATCGGCTTCAAGCGCGAAACGATCAAGGCGGGTGAAACAAAAACAGTCGAAATCGCCGTTCCAGCCCAACTGCTGCGCCGGTGGGACGATGTTGAAAAGCGCTATGTGGTTGACCCAGGCGCTTACCGCATCGCCGCCGGACCGGCTTCCGACCAAACGCCGCTCGATGCCGAGTTGGTCATCGTTTCGGGCAAATGAGTCTGGAAGACAGTTTACAACGGAACATTTCAGCTTGCTGTCCCAGTGGTCTCTGCTGCCTTGCCACAGCAAGCAGCGCGGCAAACAGCTTCGGGACTGGATCGCTGCCGCAGTCGTTTACTTTCTCTCCGGCCTATTGGAGATATTTCGACCATGCAAAATGACCCACACAGTCTGAACTCCACGCAGCCTCCTAAGACGGGCTTGCGACCACTTGGGATACGCGAGTTTTTGATTTTTTTAGTTCTGTGGGCGGCAACTCAAATGCCCACTATGGCTGCCACCACACCGCTGGAGGGAATTCACAGGGTGGTCTTCCTCGGAGACAGTATCACCCAAGCAGGCGACTATGTCGTCGATGTCGAATGCTGGCTGCTTTCCCGTGGTCATCGGCTCGAGGTTTTCAATATCGGCTTGGCGAGCGAAACAGCGACCGAACTCACCGCTGAGGAAAATGCCGGGCATCTCAAAAGCGCGGGATTTCCCAGGCCGTTCATCGGGGAGCGCCTCGACCGCTCGCTGGCTCTGGCAAAGCCTGACCTGCTTTTTGTCTGCTACGGAATGAATGATGCCTCCGCCTTGCCGGAGGGTTCCGAGGGATTGAATCGCTACATCGAGGGCGTCACCCGTCTCCGTGACGCCGCCTTGCGAGCGGGTGCCAAACGCGTCGTGCTCTGCACCCCGCCCGTCTACGATCCCAAGGAACCCATCACTCCCTCCAAGCGTCGCCACGGGGCGAATCTCGAGGCCTATCGCGAGTGCCTTCTCTCGAAACGCGCGGACGGATGGGATGTGGTCGATATCCATGGGCCGATGCGCCAGGATTTGGATGCCGCCAAAAAAAGGAATCCCGCCTTCCGCCTCCAACCCGACGGCGTGCACCCGAACCGCGAGGGCCACTGGGTCATGGCCCGCGAAATCCTCTCCCAATTTTTCGATGCCGACCTGCAGGGCATCTCCTCCTCCCCGCAATTCTTTGAAAAAAACGGGGAGCAAATCCGCGATCTCGTCAAACGCCGAATGAAAGTTCGGTTCGATTCCCTGATGACCCAAATCGGCCACTCCCGGCCCAAAGTCCCCGGCGGCCCCGGCTCTCCCGCAGGCCCTTCCCCCGAGGCTGCCGAAGCCCAATCCACCGAAGCAGCCAAGTCGATCGATTCGTTGATGGCCCCCTGATGGGAATCCCTGTTCCAAACTGAGGCGACCCCCGCTGCTGACGGCCTGCGGCCGCATTTTTTCCAAATCAACCAGCGAGGGCGCGCTCTCCGAGACCTTTCGCTTCGCTCGACTCTCGACGCTATTGGAGCGCTTTGAGCAGGTGTTGCGGGGCGTCCACCGTGTCTTGGCGAGTGGAGGCGCGAAGGAAGCGGGTGTCGCGGTTTCGCCGGGGGTGGCTGGCCCGAGGACGAAATGGTGTGGCCGAGCACGATAATCAAGTGGGATTTCGCCAAGATAATCTGCGGAATTTGGCGCTGCTTTTTCGCACTTTGAGCGGGAATTTTCAAATCACTGATGTGGCCGCCTCATTTTTTCGATCT
>Ga0247843_1000959_pt1 | contig 63711 bp, 64 predicted proteins | sample LaCruzMarch2017__FD_192420 | JGI IMG/M metagenome (GOLD analysis project Ga0247843, IMG submission 192420) | Freshwater microbial communities from meromictic Lake La Cruz, Castile-La Mancha, Spain - LaCruzMarch2017_8m | ecosystem: Environmental > Aquatic > Freshwater > Lake | place: Spain...
AAAGGCCAATAGTGAATCTGAAGCTGCTGAAAAAAGTTTGAGAGAACTTCAAGGACTTAGCAACGCTCTACAATATGCAGATAAACTTGACTCTGCCATTTTTGGAATGAACAAAGGTGGAGAAAGTGTTGACCAATTAGAAGTTCTTAAAAAATCTTTGGCGATGCTCTCTCCTGAAGTTAATCAAATTCGAGAAAAATTTCGCTCAATAAATCCTAAAGATATGGGATTAACCAAGTGGCAATATTTTAAAGCATTTTTCACAGGAAAAGTTGCAGCTGACAAAAACAGCGTGGATTTGATAAAAGCAGTGGAAGGGCTTTCAAAGCAAGTCGAAGAGCTTCGCCCCTCGATTATGGCCAGCGCGGCCCTTGGTCAACGGTTAAAAGACGGAGCCTGTGGTGAAAAGCTGGAAGACGAAGGGCAAAAGGATGCTCCATTGAAACACATTAATTCTCCGATTGAGTGAGTGTAAAAAATAAGTCAGTTAATCCGAGCCTGATTTATTTTTTGCTCAGGGGTGATTTTAAGATCTCGCGCCAGACCCAGTTTGTGCAAAGTCCATATAATCCATTTCGTAGGGTCATAGTGATACCATCGAACTCCGTTACGGTAGTCTGCTTGGAACTTGTGATGGAAATTGTGGAAGCCTTCGCCAAATGTAAAAAGTGCAAGCACCCAGTTGTCCCGCGCGGTATTGAGGACGCTAAACGGACGCTTTCCCCAAGTATGTGCCGCCGAATTGATCAAATTTGTACAGTGGTTTGAGCAAAAAAGTCGAGTCACGGCACCGAGCAAAAATCCACCCAAAGGGTCCCCAAGATACCAACCTACAAGTGTGGGAACTAAAAAGCCAACCGAAATTGCCAAGGGCAGATAGTAGTGATGCTGCCACATGATCATCTTGTTATCTTTCAGATCATTAGGAACTTTTTTCATAGAAAAATTTTCATTGACGAAAAACATCCAAAACAAATGTGCCCACCAAAAGCCTTTTGAAATACTGTAGGGATCTAGGGGTGAATCAACTTCACGATGATGTACTCTGTGCTCGGTAGACCAAACAAGAACAGAATTTTGAAAAGCACCAGCACCTACAACTAAGAAAAAGACTTCTAGAAGTTTTGAACCTTCATAGGAACGATGCGAAAACATTCGGTGGTATCCGCCTGTAATGCAAAAAAACTCCACAGCCCAATGCGTGAAAAAGTAGAGCACTAATCCCAAGCCTGGCGCACCTAAGTGTTTGAGGTAGATCGGCCAAAGAATGAGACCCACCAAGGGTATCGAAACTAGATAAATTGCCGTCGCCCAGTTAATTCGTTCAGTCCTTGAATTCACGGCACTAACTTATTCGAAAAAATGGATTTTTGAAGGGGTAAAAATTATTAATTTGGCCGCTAATTCAAATGGAAATTATTGTCCTACGTAAAAATTTACTACCGACGCCGGCAGTGGGAAATCCCGTGATGGCGGATCTTCTAAAGTCGCTGTAAGTCCTTGAAATTGACTCACATTGCGCGCTGATTCAATAATTTTATTTAGGAAGTTTGCCTTTCCCATATGAGCTCGGCTTTAAGGGAAACATGAAAAATAAGTTCTACAAAATGTTCGTTTTTAAAAGTCTATTTGCTGCCACTGCTTTTAACGTACACGCTTCACCGACCTTGCAAATCGTATCTGATTATGACGACACCGTTAAAATTGCCAATGTTAACGGTGACAGCCTCGATAAAATTGAGAAAGCTTTGCTCTCAGGCGATTTTTATGCCGGAATGGCCAAACTTTATGATTCTTGGACTATTGGCGCGCCACAAAAGCCAGACCCATTGCATTTTCTATCAGGATCTCCCACTTTCCTTGAAGATAGAATTGAAGAATTTTTAAAGCAAAATGGGTTTGCAAATTTTAGGCTAAGCCTCCGTAACTGGTTCACTCAAAGAGACACTGCCTTATACAAATACAATGTCCTGAAATCGAATTACTTAAAAACGACTGAAGATTTAATTCTTGTAGGCGACGACACTCAATACGATCATGAGGTCTATAACCGTTTTTCGAAAGAGCGAAAAATTGTGGCCATTTATATTCGAAATATCAATCAACTAAAGTTGCCTGAAGGCCAGCGAGCCTTTACAAGTGCTTTTGACATTGCAGCTTTTGAGGCATTGGAAGGCCGCATGACGGATAGCCAAGCTCTTCAAGTGGCAGACGCGGTGTTGAATGATAAAGACGAAAAGATTCTACCTGAATTCATTTCTTGCTCGGGAGTTAAAACAAGCTGTATGACTCTCGATCTTAGCGGCCAAATGAAATTGGCCTGCGATAAAATTGAGAATCGTATTCAAAGTATTTGCAGCAAACGATAGTTTGACTCATTTTTTTTATGAGCGGCAAAAAAGGAGAAAACAAATTTAAAAATGAGAAATCTAATTCAAATCTTCTTCCTCATTCTCACTCAGACAATTTCAGCTTCCCAAGAAAAAATTGAAAAGTTGGTGCAAGAAAAGTTTCCCGGCGGAAAAATTTTAGTGCTTGTTGATTGCAGTTTGGGAGTTAAAAAAGTGGAGTCAAAGGGAATCTTGATTCAACAAATTCAAAATTCACCAGATGCGAATCATCCACTTGTTGCGGTGGTGGCGACCCAAAATGAGGGAGTTTGGTCTTTTCATGAGGTTCCGGCAAACGTTAGCTATGAAAAGGGAAGTGTTAAAGGCTTTTTGAGGGAATTTTGGGATACTAAAAGCGGATTTAAAGGTCGTTTTGATATGAAATGTACTACTCCTAGCAAAGATAAAAAAATTCGCGTTCGAGCAAATGGCATGTTTGTCAGTGACTTTCATAGACGTTCAACAAAATCAAAGCACTTATGTTTTCAAATCGACAGTGTGTACAATAGCTGGGCATGTTTTGGATTGGGCCCATCCGATTTAAAATTGGAACTGTCTTTTGTTCAAATGAACGCCGATTAATTTTAAATTTAATTTCACTACCGACGTCGGCAACGCTAGCACTAACGATGGCGCGGATGATCCCGCGAATCACCGTCGTCTCTTGAATTTCGGTCGTCGCGATCATTTGCATTGTCACGATTATCTCGCTCAGCATTCTCTCGTTCCATCTGTCGATACTCGGCCATGACGCCGTGAAGATCGTTCATAAAATCATCATTATCAAAATGATCGGTATCAACTGCGGGAGTCATGTATCCCACCAGATTGAAATGCACAAAGGTGTCTACAAAACCCTGAGCTTGCTCAAAATTTTTATATTTTTGAATTGAGTCTGGAAATTTTTGTGAGAGGGAAAAAGTCACAAGATTTCGAACATGTACCGAATCGCTTACCTCGCCACTCAAATCGTCAAACCAAGATTCATTTTGAGCGAGAAGATAAACGGTTTCATGAATCTTAAGAAGCGCGCGATTAAACGAATCAAGTTTTTTGTACAAATCAGGTTGATAGTACACAGTAGACTTTTCCATCAGGCGGGACTCGGTTTTGCGGATTGCCAACTGAACCAATGAGCATTTTGAGCCAAGTTTCCATCGAAAGAAAAACTTAGAGATGCCGCTTTTAAAAGCATCGTCTGTTAGCGGAAGTGTGCGAGTTGCCTTCCATGCTGAGAATGGCAGTACCCGTGAGGCGACTTCATACTTTTGAATAAAATTGCTAGACCATGGCTTAAAGCGATTTACGAACTCTTGCACTACTGCAATATCTCCTTTTTGTTGTGCCAGCTTTTGGAGAGATTCAAAATCGAGTGAGCGTCTAGCAGAAAAATAATCTAATGTTTGGACGGACTGCATGCTGATCAAGTGAGCTTCCGATATTTGATTTGTTTGTTCGTAAGTCTTTTCAAATTCCTTTCGACTTTTTCGGTCTGCAAAGCAAACAACTCCTTGTCCACCGGCTCCGGACCAATGACCCCCTTCATCTGTTCCATCATCAATCACGTCTCTTGCAACAGAATTCAGCAAGCATAACAAAGAGAGCGTGATTAAAAAAAACTTCTTTACTATTTGGGGTGTCATGGTCCATCTCCTTTAGCAAATCGGACTGTCCATTTTCTAGATAAATTATTTGAGTTGTCTAAACGTCTGAATCACACAGGTTTGTGCCCAGTATTCAATTGTGTGGCAATTCTCGAATAGGGGGGAAGGAGTGAAATCTGTTAGATCGAAAGGACGATCTGGCCTATCAAAATCATGGTCGGGAGTGCAGTGTTCAGTTTCGCTTAAAACCGAATGACATCGAAGCTTTGAGTTGAATTGGCTACCGCTCTTAGATTCAATTGCTACGTTGTAGTAGTCCATTTTTTCTCTATCGCTGATTGCCTCGCTGTAGAGATGAGTCGCTTTGGACATGGAAGGTTTTTGTGCGCCTAAAATTTGCTTTAACTGCTGCATTCTTCTCAAAGATCCAAAATTTTCCAGTGCTTCCGCTTCCAAGTAACTCTGAAAGCGAGGCAAATCGGAATCGGCTATTGCTGAGTACGCCGATTTGAGCACCCAACGCGGACTTGATTGGTTGTCACAGGCAGAAAGTCCTAGGACACTTAAAAAAACTCCTATACTTCTTTGGCTATATTTTTGTTTGAACATTTTTTGTTCTCCTTCTGCTATCTCATTCAGTCTTTTTGGAAGTTAATGTATATAATATTCTTGTATAATAAATTAAAAAGTATATAAGAATTTTATAGAATATGAAGAAAGCAAAGACCGCCGAAGCTAAGAACGAATCTTCACAAGCGCCGAGTTACCGTGAACTTTTGCTATTGTATATGGAGCGGAAATCTTTGAGTCGTGGAAGAAAAGTCACCTTGAGCGAAATCTCCGTTCATACTCAAATTCATTTAAGTCTCATCAGCAATGTTTTTAAAAAACGTTTAGAATTTTCGTCAGATCAAATTTTTTTAATTTCCGAATTTTTAAACTGCAGTGAAGATGAAACCGAGCATCTGCTGATACAGCTCGAAATCGAACGGCAAGCGCATCCCCATCGAAAAAAGTACTTCGAGCAGAAGTTGCAGCGGCTGTTGGTCCAAAAATCTGAAACTGCTAAGCGCTTAAATATTCCAGAAATAAAAATGAAAAGCGAGCTTGAGCAAAGTTATTATCTTGACCCTCGAGTTCAACTCACACATGTGGGTCTTGGAATTCCAAAGTTTGCTAGTGATCTACAAAAATTACGTCGCGAATTAGGTATCTCGGAGCAATCTTTTCGAGAAATTTTAAAAATACTGGAAGAAATGAACCTCATTTCTTTTCAAGGGGATTCTAAAGTTAAAAAGCTCGATCGTGCAAGGCATCTTCCTCAAGATTCTCCCATGTTGAACGCACATCAAACGGCGATTAAACATCGGAGTATCAATCGAATTCAAAATTGTTCTCGTCAGGAATCAAAAGTCGTCACCGTCACTTTTTCGTCAGACGAAAGGTCTTTTCAGAAAATCCAAGAAGCTTTTCTAAATTTTTTGACCCAAGCACAGGAAATTGTGAGAAATTCCAAAAATGAAAAACTTTATCAGCTGAATTTCGATCTTTTCCCTTGGATCTAAGAATAGCGCCCCTTAAGAAATTACCCAGTTTTGCCGAAAAGCATTCATGAAAATTAAATTGACGTTTCCATTTTTAGTTTTTGTTGCGACAACGGCAAATGCCGAAGTCACTACAATTCTGCCACATGCAAAGTTAAATTCTTCTGAAGCGAAGAATGGTGAAGACGGAGCTCCTGCACAAAGCGAAGGTGACTTTGATCAATTCAATTTTGGAACCTGCGACCTTACCGTTAAGAAGGTTTTGGAAAGTCTTAAATACGCTGACGCTGCCTGCGAACTTCGGGCTCATGAATCGAAGCCCTCGTTTTTATCCAAGAATCAACGCGATCCACAAAAAACTTGTCACCATTTGGCGAGGACTGTTCTTTTAAAAAATTGGGATAACGATTTTTCAAAACAAGATGTTCGAATGGGCTTATATGATTCTTTGTGCTTAGCGACAGACTATTCTAAAGACTCCTTGCCTCCCCAAAAGTCGCACGCGGGTTGCTGGGATAGCTTAGTAAAACATCTTCCTTCAGAATCCGATCGCAAAATGATTTCTCAATCAAAAACTGACTGTGCACTAGCAAATAAGCTTTTACGTGGCGACAAAACTGGGGATACTTTTGAAAGCTGTATTTCTCGAAGAATTAAATTTTATCTAGAACAAAACCAAGAGAAAAAATAGATAAATGAAACTCAGTACGAAACTCATTATGCCGGAAAAGTGCGTTTAAAGTTTCATTCATTGAGTCAGTGGAATATTAAACTCTTCTCCGTTCTCATTGATGATAATGAGAAAATCACCGTCTATCCTCAATGTTGAGATAAAAAGATCCTGTACGTCGCTCTCAAGATCGGTCGTTTTTGCAACTGAATAGACCTCTCGCAGCCAAATCCGATTCCCCGTACGGATATCTGTGGCTTCAACATATCCACCGTTATGGCGCATTCCTTTGGAAAGAGCTAAAAAGTGGGGAGCGGAATATCTTGTACCATTACGAATAACCGGCGTTACCTCGACCGGAGCTCTTCTCTTTCCCTTGGACCGGGTTTTGTTCGTCCTATTTCTTTCATTTGCGACAACAGATTTTTCACAATCAAGTCCTGCGTAAAAGCGCTGATGTTGAATTTTTACATACGCCGCTACAACTCCAAAAATTTTTATCCACACGCAATAGAAACTTACATTCTCGCTGGAAAGTCCCGGTAGTTTTTGTCGCTTCTTCCATAAAGTTAATGCAGTTATCTTCGCCCCGGATATTCAATGTTTTTGTAAATTTCAACTGTCTGTGGCAGGACTGACATTGAATTTTATTTTGTAATCAGGAGCGGGCACCGGTTGCTGAGATTCAAATGGCAGCAAATCCACCATCAAATTTCCAGATCCTCCGCTATCACTTCCGCAAGAGCGATTCATTAACATGAATCGATAGTAAATTTTGGAGGGAAGTTTTATGTAAATCCAATTCGCTTCTCGCCACTTCACTTGGTTTAAGCTGGGTTTGGCTGGGATGTCTTCATGCATCTGAGCGGCAGGCATAAAATATCTTCCGTAAGTAGGAATATCCATCAGTCCGGCGTTCATATGACGCAATTGGAAAAACTAATTCACCCGCCATGGCAGCCAATTCAGACTTTGATTGAACTTCAAAGTCTCGGACGTGCATTAACTCATAGGCAGGGCGAACGCGAAAATAAATAGACCTGAATTGAAGCTAAAGCGCTAGAATTCAAAGATTTGCAATACCTAAAGGTACAAAAGAATGAACTGCGAAAAAAAATCAAGTAAAATAGATTTTGTGCCGAGAATAGCAAAATGAGAGATACTGCAACGAGACAAATTCTCTATGTTATTTTTATGTTTTCTATTTTTAATTGTAAGAGCGTTAATGCAGAAACTAAAAAATCGGAAAATGAACATCACAATAATTCCGAATTCAGTGCAGAAATTTTGGAACTCATTGAATCCTCCGATCCCCAAAAGGGCATGGAAACTTATCGCAATCTTGGTCTATCATTACTCCTTATCTTAGCTGCAGAAAGAGCGGGGAGTGCAATGATTTCTGGGATCTCCGCGAACAGTCAACAAAGCACCATTGATGACATAAACGTATCGCTAAAATGGGCAGAGGATTTTGATAGCATCATGGTCGATATGGCTCAGAATCCTAAAAATTTGCACAGCAATCTGAAGAAACTAAAGGCCCTTCTTGACAAAAATCTTCTATTTTATTTTACCGGAAAAATAGAGAAGTTCTATTACGGAGACGTCTATGCTGATACCGCCCCATTCAAGCGGCGTCTGTGGGATCCTGTTCAATCGCCATTACAATACTTTGCCAAACGCGATCCTCAACAAGCTAAAATCTATGAACGCATCCTGAAGAATCTTACTGAACTTCAAATTGCGGTAGATACTGCAATGAGTAAAGGGATATTTGACGAAAATGTAGGAAAAGGAATACATGAAAGAGCGCTAAAAGTGAGTGGAGTGACTGCTCACGAATTTCAATCAATGATTAGCGGTCTTTCGGAGAAAACTCCAACACCTATGTATCGCGATATTGAGGCAAATTTGCAACAAGGGGACCGTATCAAAGCTGCACGAGCGCGTGAGAAATATGTTGGCGAGACAATGCAGTTGAAAAACTGGCCCTTGCGCACAAAAATTATCAGTGGAGTCACGGTACTCAGTTTCACGATGGCCATTCGAGACTACCTTCGGCTTAACACGTCAGAAAGTCCACTCAGCCACTAATGTCTTTTTGTCATTCACTCTTACTAGACTAGTCGATGTTGAAGTAATCGTGAAGGTGGAAAAAGTTGTGGTCAATTTGTATCATTACGCAAACAAATTTCATCAGACGCATTTCTCAACGATGACTCAGAAATGGGTGAGCTATTTATAGTCCAAGTCGTAGATCTCCCTATCAACAAAACTTATTCATACCAGAAAGCGCTGTAAGTATTGCTTTATGCGCCATGCCTTCCAGAATGCTCAATAAAGACAATTTTTTGCCGATGCTAGAGGAATGAAAACAAAAATCCAAAAAATCATTTTATTCTCAACTTGTATTTTTCCCGCGCTTGGTTCGTTAGCTCAAAACAACTATTCAGAACTTTTTAAAACTTCCAAATTTAATGGAACGAAGAACGTAACGAGCACCATTGTTATTACGAAGCCTGGAGTTTACGATTATAAAAATGTCTTACACATTTGGAAAGGTAAAGACTGGAAGTGTGATATTCAAAAGGAAAATGGTCCCCAAATTCTGCGAATTGAATCCTCTAATGTCACGATAAAAAACTTTGCTTACATCGGTGATGGCAAAACGCATGGTTCGAATGGACTTGGTGATCCAATTCACGTCACTTCTTGCGGAAAAGAACAAGGCAACCTTTGTCCCGGCAACGGTCCTACAAAAGTTGTTCTCGACAATATTTACGGTCACGCTTGTGAAGACATGATCACTATCGGAACTCCTAAAGGGCGCGACGTCACGGTCCAAAATTCGACGCTCATCGCAGCACCAAACAAATCGAATTGGGACAAAACTATTCAAGTGAATTTTGGTACTGACATGCGTTTCTTAAACAATACCTTTTTGGGCTGTGTTCGAGCCATTCGCCTGAAACCAAACACGAGTGCTCTTATTGAAGGGAATAAATTCCGGGACTGCCAAACCGCCGTGCAAATGAGCACAAAAGACAAAGATATCGCTCCGATGAAAAATGGACCTTCTTACGCCACTCTCAAAAGTAACGACTATGGGGGTGCCGCTGTTAGATGCAAAGATGGAAATAAAATATCAAGTAGCGGCTCGGTTGTCTGTAAGTAACAAGCATGGTGCTTAGATGAGTCAGAAACTATTTTTTTAGGGACTTTTTGCGAATTCTACTGAGTGACGCGGGATGAATACCAGCATAAGCAGCTAAATCTTTTATAGGAATTCTTGAAATAAGACCGGGAAATTTTGCATTGAGAGAATCAAGCATTGCTTTGGAATCTAGAGTTAAAAGCTCAATTTCCCTTTCTTCAATTCCTAAAAAATGTTGTTCCGCAATCACTCTAGCAAAATTCAGGAAACGAATATTGCTACGAAAGAATTGGTTTAAGACTTCAAAGGGGAGCTCAAAAATTAAACTCTCTTCTATGGCCTGAATTGAATAGGCTGAAATTTTGTTTGTCAACAATGCCGAATAAGGGGCAAGATGACAGCCCTCTGCAGTAAACCCCTTTATCACTAAAGATCCATCAACTTTGAGAATAGCTTTTTTGAAAAGTCCTTTTTCAACAAAAGCAACATGCGCGACTTCATCTCCTTGATTGACCCAAAACTCTCCCGCTTCTAACTTCTTCATTTCGAAATGCGGCTCAAGGGCCTGTAAATCAGTTTGAATCAGACCTGCGTTGAAAAAATACTGAGATAGCCTTTTAGAAATCATGGAAGCTTGAATATATTGTCCTTCGGTCAACTTGTAAAATTAACAATTTATAAAATCTATTTCATTAATTAACCTAGGTTAACTCGATACCATTCAATTTCTGTTACAAGTCCTTCAAAAGGAAACACTATGAGAAAAATATTTACCACATTCACACTTTTTGCCAGTATTTCAAATTTTACAATCCAAGCTCAGGGTATCAGCTCAGACTATTTTAAAGCGAGAGAGCGCTTCAAAATAGCTGCTCAAGCCCTCAACGATTCGTTTGAAACCGTTGAATCCCAAAGCTTTGAAGTGAAAGAAAATCTAACAGTGGATGCCGTGTACTTGAAAAATCGCGACCTAAACAAAAGACTCGTTGTTGTGATTTCCGGAACACATGGCGTTGAGGGACCTGCCGGAAGCGCGATTCAGGAAAGAATGCTTCGCCAGATGCGAGACGATGGCAAAGGCAAAGGTTCGGATTTTCTATTTGTTCATGCTTTAAATCCGTGGGGATTTGCAAATTTGCGCAGGAACACTGAAAACAATGTAAATTTAAACCGTAACTATTGGCTCAAAAAAGCAGACGTTGAAAATACTGCGTACGCAAAAATGAGTGGTTGGTTAGAGCCTCGTGGCGTCGTTCAATCAACATTGACTCAGCTATTTAGCACTATGACGCAAGTTGCATTGGGACTCATAAGTGGAATGACTAAGGATGAATTTAATGAGGGCATTGCTGGGGGACAAGACGAGTTTCCTCGAGGGCTTGAGTTTATAGGAAACAAGCCTGAGCCGCAGATTGAGTGGCTAGCTCAATTATTGAGAGAGAAGGGGCATCGATACCAAGAAATTCAGCTCTACGATATTCATACTGGCCTAGGTAACAATGGTGAAATGTATCTCATTACGGGGTCAACTTATGATGAAAATGCGTCGAAAATCTTAACCAAAATGCTGCCATCACATGGCCCCTACCATCTCACAACGGGTGACAGTGAAGGATTTTACCATACGATAGGAGATTCAGCTGATTTCCTACCTTTGGTGTTGCCAACCTCGATCAAATTTTTAGCGATGACTGTAGAATTTGGAACTGTAGGAAATCGAATTGTAGATAAAGTCAAAACTCTCAACAGAATGATTTTGGAAAATCAAGGTCATCATTATGGCTATAAAGACATTCAAACAGAGGACCAAGTTAAAAACCTATTTTTAGAAACATTTCTCCCAAAACAAACAAAGTGGGAATCCGATGTATTGAGCAAAGGTGCTTGGCTTGCAGATCTCATACTCAAACAAGAAGGACCTTAAAGTAAAGAGCTCATATCGGTTGTCAAACTACGAATTATTTTCTGAAGCTTAATTACTTCAAGCCGATGTACTAATGCCTCTGTGATCAAAGCACCACATGTCATTCCTGCTTTTTTCTTCGATAATTTCTCATGGTCTTCCGAATAGCTTTTAAGAAGTTTTTCAATGTTTTCTACTATCGGCTGAAAAAATGGATTATCAGGCTTCAAATTGGGAGCTATTTTTGCAACACTTTCAAATGGTAAATTTTTGCCGCCATCAAGTCTAGTTTGGCCACCATATTTTTTAGCATAATCATTGATCAATTTTTCCATTCTTTCAATTTGACTCGCGATGATAATTGCTTCACCGACAGCTTCTCTGCATTCACCATTTGAAAGTTTTTCCAAATTTTCTTCCAGAGGTTTTAATTTCGCTCTTTGATCCTTTAGCTTCTCAGCAATTTGCATTCTGCGCGATTTTCTTATAGTCCATTCAAATGTATTGGGAGATGCAGGTTCTTCTGTAGGAAATATATTGGGAGATGCAGGTTCTTCCTTGGATGAAAACGACTCAGAAATGCCGTGTGGGGCTTCGTCTCTATCCCCTTCCTGGCACAAAGCCCCTGAAACAGGAGTTAATAAAATAAATAAGTAAAATAAAGTTCGAGCCAAAAGTGCTGTCTTTTTTTTTTCATAGTCAAATTCAAATCGGCTGATTGTCGCAAAAACTTTACCCAAAGTGATCTTGCAGCGACTTTGTCTCGGATTAACTTTGCAGCGATTATGTCACCTTTGAAACAACGGTTAAACTACCTAAATCTTTAAGGTTTCATGGAGTGGGAGGCCGTATTAATGGATGGTGTATTTGTGAGTCAACCCAATGAATTTCGATCTTTTTCCTTGGGCGCGGACAAATTTTAAGATTATTTCTGTCGATTGCCGATACTTAGCTGCAGGCTCTGGTAGCTGTTTGAAATGGAAAAAATTAAGGTTATTTTAAATTCTAAGGCTTCGGGAGGGGAGAATCCTCGCTTGATTCAAATACTTCAAAAAAAGTTGTTTCGAAGTATTTTGGACATTCAAGAACCCGCATCACTGGAAGAATTAAAAATTCAACTTAAGCATGCAGTCAATGCGAGTTACAATGCTGTAATTGCGGTGGGTGGAGATGGCACAGCAAATTTGATGCTTCAAACTTTGGTCGATTCATCTGTGGCTTTACTTTTGGTTCCGGCGGGAACAGCTAACGATCTTGCTGCGGAAATGGGGTTGAGTCAAAATCTTGAAGAATCTCTCATTTCACTTCGCAACAATAAGGTTAAAAAAATCGATGTCATTAACATCAATGGACACTTTATGGCCACAAATGGTGGGATTGGAATCGGCGCTGATGTGGCCATGCTCGTCAATTCACTTCGATCGCGATTTTCGCAATACAAAACATTGATGAGATTTATGGGATCGGAAATTTACTCAGCCACTTTAGCCGCAAAGTTGCTATCCCCTCAACTGAAACGAATCAATTTACGAGTGAATTGTCTCGGGCGAACTCTTGAGCTGCAAACTCCTTTGGTTTTAGTTTCCAATCAGCCTAAACTGGGTGGCGACTTTGTGTCTGCTCCAGATACGAAAAATGATGACGGGTTATTTAATATTGGAATTTTTGCCCATAAGTCTCGGACTCAATTTATCAAAGCACTGCTTGCGCTAAAGCAGGGTCATGATATTTCTGGTGATCCCGAGTTTTTTAGTTTCGAATGTCCGGAAGCCCATCTTCAGCTGCTGGATGACTCCGAAATCGCATTTTTTGGGGATGGCGAGGCTCTGACTCAAGCAAATTCTTTTCATTTAAAAATTCATTCGAAATCATTTTGCCTTTTTGAAGGCATTAAAAAAGGTAAATCAAAATGACTTTAAAAAAGAAAAGTATTAAATCCAGTGACTCAGAAAGAACGGTTCAAGCGCTTTTGGTCACAGGCGGCACAGGATTTTTGGGTCCCGAAGTTTTGAAGCGGCTCGGCACATTTTATAAAAAAATATTTTTACTAGTTAGGCCTCAAAGTCTTGAAAAGGTAAAAATTGTTTTTGAAGGTTTCGATAAGAGTCGACTTCATGTTGTAATCGGTGATTTGCGTAATCAAAATATTATTGAGAGTGAATCAGACTTGGCACTTATTCGGAGTGAAGTCACCAGTGTTTTGCACATGGGCGCAATTTACGATTTTACTGTCGCTCCTAGCGAAAACTACTTGAGCAATGTTGTTGGTACTCAAAATTTGCTTCACTTCTGTCGTAATCTTGTCAATCTCAAACGGTTTTACCTGACGAGCACACTGGCAATTGCAGGAGATTATTCTGGGATACTTTATGAGTCGATGTTTAATGTCGGACAGACATTTTCGGATTCTTACGCAGAGACAAAGTTTCGAGTGGAAGGACTGATCGGTTCATGGAACACGGATGTTAAGCGAGTGATTCTTCGATTAGGGGTCATAGTGGGAGATTCTCAAAAGGGGCGGACTCACAAAATCGATGGTCCATATTACCTCCTGCGGAGTTTAAGAAAACATCGTGCGATATGGAAGACTTTAAGTATTGCTGGGGTCACTCCTTTTCCGTACAGCCCTCATTCGATCCTGTATTTGGTTCCCGTTGACGCCGTTGCTGACGGAATCGTTAAAATTATTGAAAATCCGCACGATTTTGAAGAGAAATGGCGGACGTACCATCTTACTGGTCCCGGAGTATCCCTAAAAGATTTTTTTCATAGGAGCTTTAGCGAGTTAGGGTATGTGACAAAGCTTAGGAGCGTTCCACAATGGGTGGTACCCAAATCATTGTATCCGACATTGGGAATTCCAGCAGCCTTGCAGCAGTATATGTATTCTAGCTGTGTCTACGTTAATCAAATCCTGAGCCGAGACTACCCAGCAATTCGAATGCCTCATTTTGAAAGCTACGCTAATGAATTTTTTGAGTTCGTAAAATCTGATGATTTTAAAAAACTAAAGGTGTCAGCATGAAGCGGTTGATAAATATTTCATTTACCTCAAGCGCTTCAAATTTTGAAGCTGTAGTGAAGCTTGGGGGTACCGACATACATATTTCACAGTATGGGTCGGATTTTGATCTCAAAATCATGCGTGCTCTTATTAAAGAGTTTGATGGTAAAGCGGACGTCATCGGTCTACAAGGACTACATCCTCCTGTTCAACTGGGTTCGCAAACAATAGTTCATCACGAATCGGCCGAGCTCATCGAAAGTGTCCAAACTTCTTTTGTAGCCACAGGGGATTTAATTCGTAGTGTTTACCAACCTTGGGCGATTCGCGATTTAATTAAGCAAATTCCAACTCTCTTTTTGAAAAAAAGAATTGCATTTTACTCTGGTTTGATTGATCTTCCGTTGGCGCGAATACTTTCTGAACAGTCAAAGCGCTTGGTTTTTATCGACCCCTATCTGCATTTGGGGATCTCGAAAGAAATTCACGATGTCGCTTCGCTTGAGAAATATCTTCATATCTTAAAGCCCGTTCTCACTCGAACACCTCTCTCTGAACATGTGAAACCTCGAGGGGCTAAAGAAAGTCTTCGCGCCGAAGGTCTGGTTGATTTTGAAAGATCTGAAATTTTTATTTCGAGAGCAACGTTGATGGAACGTTTCAAATTTGAGCATTTAAAAGATAAAACAGTGGTCCTTGACTCCTGTTCGGAAGGGCTTTTGCGAGCATTAAAAGAAGCAGAAGTTAATCGGATCGTGAGTTTTGCACCCAGTTTACCGCTCGAAGGCGACCCTATTCCTCGCTCATCTTTTACGTTAATCGAAGCTTTGCTTCAATCCTTGCGAAGTCAGCCTCTTTCTGAGGGAAACATTCTTGAATCAATCGACGAGTTTAAACTGCGTCCTCAAGTACGGGAGGTGATGGGACAAAAGAATCCCGCTCGCAAGTTCGCTTTTATTGCTCATCCCCTCAGTGTTTCAGATCTTTTCGTAGTTCCTGCCTTGAAACCGCTTGGACGTCTGGCAGGACCGTTGGGTCGACCCCTCGAATTTTTGGCATCGCATTGTATTCCTCCTATGCTTTATGGAAAAATTACCGGCGTGCGCTCCGCTTCCACGGGGCAAGAAGTCGTCGGAGATGTTTATTTGATTTTCTACACGCCCCGTGAAATGCTCAGTGCTTCTCCTCAAAAAATTTATAAGGTGTTAACTTCCGTGGCTGAGCGGGCTTCTAAAAATGGGGCGGATATTATTGGATTAGGGGCCTATACAAAAATTGTTGGAGATGGAGGCGTGTCGGTCGCTCGTGATGCCCCGATTCCCGTGACTACTGGTAACAGTCTTTCAGCATCAGCGACTTTGTGGGCTGCTCGCGATGCTTGCGCTAAACTTGGATTTTTACCTCCATTTAAAACGGGGGAGCAACTTCGAGGACGATGCATGATTATTGGCGCAACAGGAAGTATCGGTAGCGCTTGTTCAAAGATTCTCGCTCAAGTTTTTCGCGAAATCATTTTAGTGGGAAGGCGGGCTGAGAAACTTCTTGAGATTAGAAGTGAAATTGAAGAAATTTCTCCGGAGGCTAAAATTCATCTTGTCACCGATCCTACAGAATGGGCGAGGTCATGCGATCTTATAGTCACTACGACGAGTTCTTATGATAAAAAAGTGTTGGACATCATGGCCGTTAAACCCGGCTGTGTCATCTGTGATGTGAGTCGACCCCTTGACATCACTGAAGAAGACGCCGTCAAGCGTCCTGATGTTTTGGTGATTGAGTCTGGGGAGATTGAGCTTCCCGGTGAATTTAAAATCACATGCGACATGGGCGTGCCCGACAATGTGGTCTATGCTTGTTTGGCTGAAACAGCCCTTTTGGCGCTTGAAGGGCGTTTGGAAAATTTTACGCTTTCGAAAACTATTGACCATCGCAAGGTGATGGAGATTTATGATTTAGCTCGAAAGCATGGCGCTCGTTTAGCAGCAATTCGGGGGCACAATGGACTCATCACTGAAAAAGAACTCCAACTGTGTCGAGCTCATGCTTTAAGAGCGCTAGAGACTTGGAACTTTGGCGAACACAAAGCATAATTTTTTTTTAAAGATATGGCTGAATGAGTTGGCAACTCAGTTCAACACCGTTTTCGGATCCTATTTCTTCGCCCAATTGCATCGCATTGGCTTCGAGATGAGGCAGCTCTTGCATAAATTTTTGGACAACAGTTCGAGCATTGTTTGAATTCAATTTGTGAAATGGAAAAGCTAGAGCAACGCCCAATTTTTGCAAGCGATTAGCATTGTCGTACTGGTCAAGCCCAAGCGGAAAGCACAAGGATGCTTTTAATGATTTCAGTGTTTGAGCTAAGGTTCCGATCCCAGCTTGATGAAAAACCGCTTTTGACAAAGGTAAAAGTTCATTAAAAGGAGCATAGGAGACTTCCAGTATTTCTGAGAAATCATCTAAAACTTTATCGGGGAGTCCGGTGACAAAGATTGCGTGCTGTTTTAACTCTTTCAGGGCTTGTGCCAGATCTCTGTAAAATGTTTTTGAACTCAGTCCCGCAATGGAGCCGAGGGTCACAACAATGGGCTGGGGGTGCTTTTTAACAAAATCCTTTATCTCAACTGAAAGTTCCTGGCTGGGCAGACCCTGCTCTTGAAAAATAAATGCACTCAGGCGACAACTGACAGGCCAGTCTGCTTGGGGTCTGGAAAAAAAGTTTGAAAAAAGTCCCACGCTTAACAAAGGTGAGTGAAATCCTTCGATCAAAGGATTTGGCCCTTTTTTGAGTCCAAGCTTTTTCCGAAAATCATAAATGGGTTCACACCATTTAGAAATTTCGTTAGCTACAATTTCTTTTAAAAAGCGCGCAGAGAGTGGGTGTAGGCTCAACACCTTTGAAATTGAGGGAAGGGGGGGGAGCACTGGAAAATCGTAAACTGAGTACATCTGACTCGGAAAAAGAAAACTTGAGATCCACGGTTTGTTGACGGCCTCGAATACGAGGCGGGCGGCAGGAGCTAACATCCCCGAAATGAGCAAATCATAATTTTGTAAGACATCACACAAATCTTCGTAAGCCTGCTCAATTTGTGAGAACACAAGTTCCTTAAATAAAAAGGCAACCCCGTCTTGAGCGTTCATAACCTTTCTCACAAGCTCCGGACTGCCAATATCAAGATCAGGGCGAATGGGATGAAACTGAAAACCATAGGCGTTGAATCGGTGTTGGTATCTCTCAAAAGAGGCAAAGCCCACTGCGTGCCCGCGCCTTTTCAGTTCAAGCGCCCAAGGAATATAAGGAAAAATATCCCCAAGGGAACCACAAGAATAAAAGAGAATGCGTTTTTTCAGAGAGACTTCTCCACGCGGTATTCTCCTTCACCGGCGATCATTGTTTTCCAAATACTCGTGTTTCCGAAAAAGTAACCGTCGCTCAATGTGGGCCATGACTCTTTGAACAAATTTGGGTAGCTTTGTATAAGAAGTTTGCGTACTGCTTTCAATCGATACCAAGGCACTTGAGGATACAGATGATGTTCAAGGTGGTAGCCCGATCCGATTGGAAAAAGAAAGTAATTTGTCACAAAATTGTAGTTTCGTGTGAAAGTTTTTGACACTTCGCTGATAGCACTAGATCCCGTGTGTTCACCATAGCCGTGGAGTTTTAGAAAAAGAAACATCAAAGTGGCGGCGGGGAAAATCCAGAAGAGCAAAAGACTTTTCAAAAATCCAAACGTGAGACTTAAGCAAAGTGCGCATCCCCAAAATATAAGCGGTGCAGTTTTTGAAAGAGTTGAGACAGGCTTGAGTGAGCCCGTTCGTTCTTCATCAGTGATAAAGCGAGCTTGACTTTTTGCAAAGCGAATCATGTTGACAAAAAAAATGTCTTTCACAAAAGAACCGAAAAGCACAAAGCCTGAGGTCCGTTTAAACTGGTACCCTTGATCAGCGTAGAATCGAATCTCAGGGTCTCTCTCAGGGTCGCCTGTGTGACGATGATGTTTAAAGTGAAAAGCGCGATAGTCTCGTACTCGCGTAAAACAAGGAAGGGCACAAAAAATCTCAGTTATCCAGTCATTGATTTTTCTGTCCGGGTAAATGAGTCCATGCGCCCCTTCATGCACAAGAATGAGAAGGTGGTTTTGCATGCCTGCTATCAGAACTAAGGCAACAGGAGTCAACCAAACATAGTGATGAGCTACGAAGACATTGAAAATTGCCCATGCATAGAGAACAAAAATTAAAAGCGGCGTTTTCCAGTGGGAAAGTTCGAGGAGGTGTTTTCTCTGAGACTTTGGAACTTCTAATTTTATTTCTTCTGGAATGAATGTCTTGTTTTGTTTCACAATTCACATCAGAATAGCAGACAATATGATTTCCGAAAGTCCACTCACTAGTTTTCATTCTAGAAATTTATTGACGTATTTTGTAGTGATATCGAGCATGGCTGCAATCTTGTACTTACTGCGCAATCATCGAGTGCAGGGCGAAGTTGGCATGTTGATGTCCCTTGCGATATTGCTTGATTGTTTTGACGGTAAGTTTTCGAGACTCTTTAAAAGTTCTACAATAGTTCAGCAGCAATTGGGTGCTGAACTTGACAGTTTGGCTGACTTTTTTGCGTTCGGAGTTGTTCCCTCATTCGCATTGGCGTATTTTGCCGGGTTTCAACAAAATGACTTATCTGAGCGATCGATTGTTCTCTTCACAGTGGGAACATGGTACCTATTTTGTGTTTTACATCGACTCGCATTTTTTAACGTGTCCACTCAAAACGGCGAAGCTTTTACCGGGCTGCCTTCTCCACTAGGTGCCTTGGTTGTGAGTTTTGCTTGGATACTCAACAATAGTCTCCAATTGGAAGCCACTTCTTGGTTAATGATTTTAAGCTATTTGGGTTCGGGGCTATGGATGGTTTCCTCACACAAAATTCCCCGGCCGAGAGTTCGGGGGATGTTAGTGTTGACAGCTCTTATCGCGGTGTCTTTTGTATTACATGCTCTCTAGCACTTTAGCTGTTTATTTTAACTGGCTATTGAATGCGGCCGAGGATTTTTTCTCGAGAGAGAAAGGCGCCTACGATCGCAGAACTGAAAAGTGAAATGACAATCAATGTATTCGAAAGAGTCGGGTTAATGATCCCCGCATCTAAGGCCACAGTGGCGATGACTATCCCTGGCCCGCCTTTTGCGGAGAGTGTTAGGGCGTACTGCCAATTTTGAATACGGTTAAGATTGCTGAAAAGACTACAGACATATACCGCAATGACTTTACTAAAAGTTAAAAAGAAAAAAAGTGAGGCCATCAAAACCCAAGAAAAGTCTTTGATGAGATCAATCCTAAAACCAACCACTCCGAAATAAATCGGGATGAAAAATCCATAGGCAAATTGCTTAAGCTCAATGCTTGAAGGTTCGCGAGTTTTCTTTAAGCTTGAGGCAATAATTCCTGAAGCGAACGCGGAGAGAAATGGTGAGATTCCAATTTTCATACCTAAGGCGGTAACCGTGATTAAAAGGCTTAGTAAAAATGCAGTTGGGCTCTTTTCGGCGAGAAATCTGAATGGTCCGGCTTCGATGACGCGCAGTAGCTTGCGCCCAATTCTTACGCCCCCATACACGATGAGCAACTGCCCCACAGCTAATGCAATGAGAGAAGTTGTTGGTGCCAAACCTTTGACCCATTCGTTAAGATAGCCAACATGACTGGAATCCGGTTGAGTGCTTTGAGAGCCCTGCCAGCTTAAAGCAACCCCTAAGGCAATGTATAAAATGAGATCATCCAACACAGCAATTGATAAAATATTTTTGGCAAAACTCGTGTTCAAAATACCTAAGTCAACAAAAATACGCGAGATGACGGGAATGCTAGTCACTGCAGCCATAATTGCGAGTATGAATTTGAGCGTTGTTTGATTTTGAACGGTTCCGACATAATTTGAAAAATCAAAAAAAAGTAAAAAAGTATATGAAATGATAATGGTCACAAAAGTTGCAGCTAGGCCCAGTGATAAGACGGTTTTACGATGTTTGGGGTCAATCTTTGGATCAATTTCAAGACCGCTGCAAAACATTAAAAGCATGAAGCCAAACTGGTAAATAAAGTTCAATCCCAGTTCGATGCGCGGAGTGGAATGAAAAAATGACGCGAACAGACCAGGCGCTAAAACACCGAGTAAGGTGGGACCAAGTAACAATCCGCCTAAAATCTCTCCAGTGACGTAGGGTTGGCGGAATCGATTGGCTAAGGATCCGCACGCGTGTGTCACTACGAGAAAAATTCCTACAGCAGTTAGCGACTCTGCGATTTCCCAGTTTGAGTTCATAGTGGTAGATTTAACTCTAAGATGCTTACACGAATTTGGCTATATCTCTCAGAAATGTATCCTCCCTTTCAAAGACTTATTTTTGCAATGGTGTATTTTTACGGTCCCTACTTCTGTTTGCAGGTGTTTGAAGGGGCTAGCCCGCTGTCATGGAATTGGCGATCTTTGACAGGTGCTTTGACTTTATATTTCTTTTTGATGTTTCTGCGAGTGTCCGACGAATTTAAAGATGCAGAATTGGACCGCAGGCTGTTTCCTGAAAGGCCTTTCCCTTCGGGTCGCGTTTTGGAAAAAGACCTGAAGATTTTGCACAGCTTCTGTTTGGGAGTCATGTTGGCACTTAATTTTTGGACGTTGAATGGCATAAGCGGTTTTATCGTTTTATTTATATTTGGACTTTTGATGTTGAAGTTTTTTTTCATCAAAGAAAGAATCCAAAAAAGTTTAATTTTGGCACTGATCACGCATAATCCTTCGGTCTTCATGATTCATATCTACATCAACAGTATCTATTCAGACGAAATTGGAATCGTATTTTGGCGGCCTCAGTTTTTATGGGTATCGTTATTGTTTTATCTTCCGGGTTTGGCTTGGGAGTTGGCTCGAAAGGTCAGAGCTCCTCAGGATGAAAATGAATATGAAACGTATTCTCGGATTTTTGGGTACAAACTTGCAGCAACCCTGCCGGTTGTGTTGAACGCCGTTCATCTGGGGGTCTTGTTCATATTAAAAGAAGCGCTCGGTGTGGACTGGATTTTTATGGCACTCATGACTGCGGCATTTTTGTTTAGCTTTTTTAAGAGTTATAGATTTATCAGTTCTCCCACAAGTAAAACGTCAAACCTCAAACCGGTCGCCGAGATTTATTTGATAGGAAGTAGCATTCTTTTTGCTATAGATCTTTTCTTACATCATTCAGGATATTTTAAGGGAGTTCATTGAGATGACTTCTGTACTCACTCATCTCGACCAAATACTGAGTTCCGATTCGGTGGGTGGAAAAGCTGCCAATCTGGCCAAGATGATTGCGGCCGACATTCCGGTACCGCCATTTTGTGTGATTCCCGCAGAAGTTTTTAAGTTATCCCTTCAAAAGCTTAGGAGTGATTTAGAATCTCTCCATCATTCAATAGATTTTCACGACCTTCAGTCGATTGAAACAATTTCGATGACCATTCGCCAAAAAATTCAATTGCTAAAGTTACAATCGGATATTGCCGCGCAAGTGGAAGCATGGGCTCGCATCCAAAATCAACAAATCGGTGTGAAGTATTTTGCCGTGCGTAGCTCAGGTCTGAATGAAGATTCCAGCTCAGACAGCTTTGCGGGCCAGTTTAGTTCTTTTTTGTTTGTGCCAGTTGAAGAAATTTCCCAAAGAGTCGTGGAATGTTGGGCTTCTGCTTTTAACTCTCGAGCATTGGCGTACATTCATGCTCGCGGAATTGGACTGGAACGTCATCAAATGTCGGTCGTCATTCAAGCCATGATTGATTCGAAAGCATCAGGCGTTTTGTTTACGGAAAATCCCGATGGGCACCTCAATGAAGTGGTGATTTCTGCCGCTTACGGTCTAGGCGAAGGTGTCGTCGCTGATTTGGTGGATACAGATCTTTACAGGGTCGACCGACAAGCTCGGAAAATTGAAAGTTTTTTGGACACAAAAAAGGGAGCAGTTCGCATTGATCCGCTTACACAAAAGGACACCCGCATTGTGGAGGTTCCTAAAGAACTTCAAGATGTCGCGAGTCTAAACGAACTTTCGGTTCATCGGCTCGTCGATATCGGATTAAAAATTGAAAAACTCTATGGGCATCCGCAAGATGTAGAATGGGCACAAGACAATGCTGGCGATATCTTTATTGTTCAATGTCGGCCCATCACCACTTTAGCGGGAGGAAGAAAGTATCTTATCGACAATGCCAATGTTTCTGAATCGTATCCTGGAATTTCGAGTCCCATGACTCATGAGTTCGTGAAACGGTGTTATGAAATTCTCTTTCGCAGCGCGAGTTTGCGGGTAGGGGCACCGCGTGACAGAGTTTTGGCACAACCTCAGGTGTATGAAGATTTAATAGCTTCCGTTCAAGGGCGTCTTTATTACAATCTTTCAAATTGGTACACAATGTTTAAGACTGTGCCAGGCACAGGCAAGTATATTGAGGTTTGGGAAGAAATGATGGGGCTTGAAGCAAGTCCGGCAAAATTCTTTAGTTTTTCTCAGTTCGGGGCGCTTAAGACGTTTTATTTGCTGTTAAAAAATTACCTCAGCCTGCAGTCCGAAATGTGTGCGGCACGCGAGCGCGTTTCAAAGCTCTTCGATGGTTTCTATGCAGAAAATCGGGGTCTGGCTTTGTCAGCGAAAGAACTCTCTGACAAAGAACTCGAAATGGAAAAGGTTTTGGGTGAGGGATGGGATATCACGTTGCTCAATGATGGCTACACCTTCATCTTTGCCGGGCTTTCAAAGGCTATACTTAAAAAATGCGGGGCCGCAGATCCTGGAGCTTTGTTTAATGATTTGCTCGCAGGTGAAGCCACAATGGAGAGCGCTCGGGCCGTGCACTCGACATCTCAATTGCTAGATGCGCTCCGTTCGAATCCAGCCTTGGTATTGGCTTTGAAGAAGAACGGTGTGGATGCTGTTAAAAATGATGTTGAGTTTGAATCTCTATGGAAAAAGCATTTGATGTCCTTTGGAGACAGGTGCTTTGAAGAACTCAAGCTTGAAACGCGGTCCTTTCGAGTGGCGCCAGAAAAGTTACTTGAGCTCTTGATCGGCTATGTTGATCATCAAACAGATTTAAAACGCCTCGTTCAATCGGATGAAAAACGGCGGCTGGAGGCTGAGCAAAAGCTAGCCGCTTTGTTTAGAGGTCGTGCGATTTTCTCCAGCCTGTTTAGTTTCACTTTAAAACGCGCTCGTCAATGCATGATCAATCGTGAAAACTCTAGGCTTGATCGTGCTCGCATGTTTGGTGTCATTCGAAGCTTGGCACTAAAAATGGGCGAATTCTTAAAAGTCGAGACAGGAAATAGTGAATTTTCCCAGGAGGATGTTTTTTTCAGTAACTTCAGCGATTTTAGAAGTTATGCGCTCAACCAGATAACCTTGGCGGATATTGTTGATCGTCTGATGCAGCGAAAAATCCTTTGGCAGTCCTTTGATTCGAATGACCCCGAAAATCGACTTTGGATGTACGCAAACTCTCAAAATAAAATCTATGCCCAAAAGAGAGCTATTGCCCAAGACCTGAAAGATCAAAATCTTTTGAAGGGCATTGGATCATCGGCAGGCGTGGCGAAAGGGGAGGCCCTTGTTTTACTTTCAGCGGATGTGAATTCCCCTTCTAAAGACAAGATACTTGTGGCGCCGATGACTGATCCGGGCTGGGTCTTTTTGATGGTAAAGGCAAAAGGCCTAGTTTCAGAGCGAGGCAGTATTCTTTCCCACACTGCGATTATTGGCCGCGAATTGGGGATTCCGACCGTGGTTAATGTTAAAGACGTGACAAGAATTATTGAATCTGGAGAAACCGTTGAACTCAATGGAACTCAGGGAACTGTGAGGAGGCTGAAATCATGAATCACACTATACACGAAGTCACTAAAACCTCGCCAGATTTTGAGTTGTTTCGACCGCACACCCAAGCACTTGATGAGTTTGAAAAGCATGGTGAAGCCAAATTCTGGAAATTAGAAGCCAATGGAAGAGTAATTGGAAAATTAATGGCCTCGGTTGATAAAACTTTGCGTGTGCCGGCCGGATATATTGGTGCCATTGAGTGTTCTGTCCATGTTGAAGAGTTTCAAATACTTCTCAACGCAGCAATGCTTTTTTTAAAATCATCAGGTTGCAAGACAGTCGTCGGGCCGGTTGATCTTTCAATTTATCGTAACTACCGAATTCAAACTTTAGGCGAAAATTATTTCGCGCATCCGGGTGAGCCAAGGTCTCTACAATATTTTGAGTCGTTATTTTTGGCAGCGGGTTTTAAAAGTTTGCATCATTGGAAGAGCTGGGATTTTGATAAAAAGATTTGTGAACTTTTTTATTTAGCGATGGCAAAGGAAGCTAGTCTATATGAGGCACAGATGCAGCCCTATGAATTTCAGCGCTACAATGTCAATGACTACGATCGGCAATGTAGAGATCTCTATGAGCTTGTCGTGGACGGATTTTATCCAAACTTCGGCGGCTCTCGACCGACCTTGAGTGAGTTTGTGACATTGTTTTCACCGACCAAGCATGTCATTTGTACGGATGCTTCGCGACTGGTTTATGAGAGAAGTTCGCAAAAACTCGTTGGGATGAGTTATGCCTGCCAGGTTCCCGGTCAACCTGACGCTATCGTATTTCATAGTTTTGCCATTCATCCCGACCATCGTAAATCGGGAATTGGGCAAAAAATTTTTGCAGTTGCTCTTGAAGAGACGTTAAAAAAATATACACACATTGTAGGGGCTTTGGCAAAAGAGGGACGCACTGCATACGATAAAATGGGTCCTCATACACGAGAATATCATGTTTACGAAAAGGAAATTTAGAGAGGATTTTTTCTAAACTTGAGAGCAAACAAAACGAGATTGACCACTGTGTGAATCACTGGGGCCGTAAATAAAAGCGCCAAAATTAAAGAGGGTTGAATTTTTAGAAATAAAAAGTAAACTAACGTGATTCCACTTAGCGAATCAAAGTGATCAAACATAAAAAATATCGGTTGCCAAAAACCCCGGGCTTGCTGTCCTTCGGGAATACCCACTTTCCTTTTCACAAAAGAATTTGGCAATTCAAACAATGCATAGGCTAGGCCAAGTGCAGCCCCAAGCAACCAAGTGTTTTGATCATTCAATCGCGTGAGTTGAAAACTCTCGGAAGTTTTTGCATACAATACTTGTATGAGTGCCAAGCAAGGGATGGTGGCAAACGGCATGATGACAAAACCTCTCCATGTTTTGCTTCTTCCAAATCTGCGAATAGAAATTGGTTTGGCTAGTGTCTGAAATTTCTTATGACTCACAAGGTACATATGAATACTTCCGCTTAGCACCAATGGAAGCGTCAAAAAAAACGCATTAAGGATGATTGTAAAAATCGGCGTATTCATTTTGCATGTCCAGTTTACAAGAAATTTTAATGAATGAAATTCACTTTTGGGTCACTCGCAAAATTTGAAAAGAATTCTCAGGTTTGGAGTTATTAAACATTCGAATTTATATACCAGATTATAGAAAATACAGGGTTTCATTGGGCTGTGTGTAAAAAAATGAATTGGAACTTCAAAATGCTAAGGTTTTCTCTCAAATGATGAAATAAGGGATGCGACAGCTTGGCACAGGAGATAAAGTAAGTTGTGAAAATCTAGCAAAGTGTTTGGCTAGTGCACTGGTAATTGGTTTGTAGGAGAGAGTGATGAAGGAACTTAAGTTTTGGCATCGTGAAAACCAAGAGATGATGAAGGAATTGGTGTTTGGTGAGGATGCACTTCGGTGGGTACATAACTCGCCCCTCGGTCGCTTTCTTATGCACTTTTTGTTTTGTCGAAAGTTTGTGAGCAAAGTTTATGGGTCACTACAATCAACCCAGACTTCGGCTCAAAAAGTCCAACCGTTTGTGAAGAAGTATCAAATCAACATGGACGATTTTGAGCCCAAAAGCTACACGTCGTTTAATGATTTCTTTATCAGGAAATTCAAAGCGGGCAAAAGAAAGTGGGAAAATGTTGATGAAGTCATGCCTGCTCCTGCCGAGGCTCGATATCTGGCATTTTCCAAAGTCGATCAAACAACTCAGTTTCCGATTAAAGGCATGAGTCTCAATTTTAAACAGTTGCTCAATCATCATCCTTTAAGTGGACGTTTTAAGTACGGCCCTGCTTTGATTGCTAGATTGTGCCCAACGGATTACCACCGATTTCATTTTCCTGATGATGGAAAACTTGTGGAGACGTTTCATGCTGGGACAAAATTGTATTCTGTCAGTCCTTTTGCCCTCGAGATGAAAGGTGACATTTTAGAAACAAACGAAAGGCAAATATCATTTTTGGAGACTAAAAATTTTGGTTTACTGGCTTATGTCGAGGTTGGGGCGCTCTTTGTTGGGCAAATCATTCAGAGCCATGAAAGTCTTCAGTTTAAACGCGGTGATGAAAAAGGATTTTTTTTGTTTGGTGGTTCGACAGTGGTCGTTTTGGGAGAAGCAGGAATTTGGCGTCCTGATCAAGACCTGTTGGATCAAACTGCTGCAGGTATTGAGACTTGGTGTAAAATTGGATCAGCCTGTGCAAAACGTTTATAATTTTTACTGTGAACCGGCAACAGGAGCTCATAAGATCGATTGAGCCGAGGCGTGGTTTGAGTGGCCGTTGATGACGGTTTTGAGTTTTATTTTTAGATAGTTTTCGTTTTTTGAGGATGGGTTTTTATAGGATTCATAAAGTTCGTTTGATTCTTTGGTATTTTTGAGGGATATCTCCTGCCCAAAATGCCTGCCAGTCGTGATTCCAGGATTTGGTGTCCTCTTTTTGACTTCGCCACTCAAAGATATCCTTGAAGTTAAGAATTTTGTTTGTAATTTTTAGTGATTGAGCAGGCGATTCTAAGTGAGCTTTTGGCCGTCTGAGATGTTTTTTGGTGAACTGTGTTGTCATGTAGTTTTTGTAGACCATAAATAGCGCATACTTTTGAACCATCATTCCATGTGTTTTGGAGAATGAAATGGTTTCTCTGGAAAAAGGTGCAAGCCCTTGTCTTATTAAAAGATCAACGTGATTGACTGCAAATAAGATGTTTTGGAAGTTTCTAGTGGCCTTCGATGAAATGGTTTCAAGACGAATGGGGAGTCCTTTCAGATCTTGTTTGACGGCTCTTTGATATTGAAAGTGTTGATCGCTGAAGATGATGAGAGGCTCCTTTTGAATATTTTGAGTATTTTTAGTGATTTCTTGAGGGAATGTGTTTCGATTTTTAAGTTCCCAGAGTCTTTTGAAGAGATCTTTAGTGGCAATGCGAATGGCTTGAGGATTGAAACGGCCATAGAGTTGATTGAGTTGATCTAGTTTGAGTTTTTGGTTGTCACTTGTGCGACCTTTTCGATTTAAAATTGCAGCATTGAAATCGTAGATGAAAAGTGAATTGTGGCCCACGGCTTGATTGATGTAGTTCGGTTCAAATTGGCTTTTGGCAAAGTTTTCAAGTCCATCGTAACAGATGATTTCACTGAGCTGAATGTGTTGAAGGATGTCGTATTGAAAGTGGAGTGCTTGTTGGCTCATACGCTTCAGTCGGATTTGCGAACTACCGGAGCTAATTCCTAGTCTTCGCGAGAGCTTACGAATGGAAAGCCCGTGGATAAAGAGAAAGAAGATGTTTGAGTTCAAAGCGGGATCAGGGTGTCTAAGTCTAAAGTGAAGTTTTAAATGATTTTCAGAGAATCGAAAGCCGCATTGAGTGCACTTAAAGCGTTGTCGGCGCTTAAGGTGAAGGCAGGCGAGGGGTTCAGAGAAGCCACTTCGAATGATGAATTTTTTTGAAGCCTGGCAATTAGGCTTAGGACAGTGCTCGGGAAAATCTCCGAGCACAAGTCCTGAGTTGGATTTGCAAGAACTTTCAATATTCTGATGAATCCCCAAAGGCATGGTTCACGCGACCATGCACTTTCTGGACCAATCTCGGATTTTTAGCTCCCGTTACCCGTTCACAGTTGCGCTAAAACCAATAAAAACTTCAGAGAGTGGGTGTATAAAGCGATTGCCTTAGTTGAGGCAAGAACCATGAATGAAAATAGAAAATCTCAATAGGAAAAAGCGAAAGGGTTTTTGAGATTGCTAAGAACAATGCGAAAGTTGTGAATAGTGCTCATGGTATCTCCTAATGGTTTAATCGGGGCGACGTGAACTTTACAAAATTTAATATTCCACTTAGCCTAACGAAATGAATTGGATGGAACTCCGCGCACAGGAAACTGGACTTCAGGAAGAACTTAGACTTTCAAAAGCTCTATATTCTACCCAGAAAGTGAAGACCGCAATCAAAAACACGCCAGAAGAGATTCCTAAATTTTTAAGCAATTGGAAACAGTTGCAAGAAAATTATGATCAATTCACATTGTCGAGAATAGCTTACTTTAATTCACTCGGGTTGAATTTTAATCGAGCTCGACTCGAACACATGCGAGTTTCTGCCAAGTTCAGTGAATCAATTTTAGCGCCGCTCCTTAGCCGGTTTGAGGAACTAGAAAAAGCAAATGAATTCTATAAAGGCCAGCTTTCTAAATTTGGCGGAGACTTTGATCACGAAAGAATAGAAACGGGGAAAAAAATTGTTGGTATTGCACGTAGACTAGCTTTGGAAGTTAATGCAGCACTCGCTGGGGAGAAAAATAGCAAAACTGATCCTTCGCCCGATTTGTTTAAAAATGGAATTAAAAAATGGCCGGTGCAAAAGGCACTTATAGGGACTTTTTTGCGCGCTCTTTTTTGTCCCAATAGTGGTCCCGGTAAAACCCCAAATCTTGACGCGACCTTTGACATGTATAACGATTTTGCAAAGGGCGAAGGAATCACGCCTGTTTGCAATGCTACAAACCTACCTGATTTCAAAAGGCAAGATGGGAAAACAATTACCATTGTCATTCACAACCATGCTCACGGTATTTTTGATTACACGGTTATGGCTACGCGAAAACGAAACGGCATAGGTTCGATTGGAAATCTCGATCACCTTTTTGGGCCTAGAGTAGCGGACTTTCTAGGACGGGTGAATGACATCGTGCTCGTTGGACGTGACAACGAAGGAACTTTAAATAAACTCATTCGTCTTTGTCGCGAAAAAATTCTCTCAGCGTGGCTGGTTTCATCTGAGGCTTATACGACTGCGGGGTTTTGGGATACAAGGCCGCTGCGAAAAAATCTTGAGTCTATTTTTCTAATGCCGCTTAACAAAGCCGGAATCGATGTCAACATTGTGGTCTGGACAATACCTGACACCTATCGATTTTTAAATCTTTGGAATTCTCCCATTGATCCTTTTCCTAGGGAAATAAATCTTCTGATCGCTGACCCTATTGAAAATGGTGATAGGATCGCATTTGCGAATCTCTGTGGTGACAGAGACGCAATTTTGTTTTGGGTGAGGCAAATTTGGTTCGAGAACTTAAAAACAAATCAGGATTTTTTTCTGAGTGCGCCTCATTTGGAGAAGCAAAAAGATATTTTCACTTCTTATATTTTAGGTGATAGATCTGCAAATAGTTATGAAGAAGAATTTTTAAAAGCAATTGATTAGAGCACCTTCACAAAAATCTCGCGGGAAGGGCGCAAGGTAATATTAGCCAGCATACCAAGAGGTTCTTTATTTTTTAATTCGAAGTCAAATGACTTGGCCAATAATGATAAAAGCATAGTCATCTCCATCATGGCCATATCTCGCCCTATACACACTGTGGCTCCTCCTCCGAAAGGAATAAAACTCCCCGCAACTAAATGTTTGCGGTGAGCGGCCTCAAAGCGAGTGGGGTCATAGACTTCAGGATTTTTCCACAGATTGGGATTTCGATGAGTCAGAAAAATGCTCACCCACAGAGAAACACCCGCTGGAACCGAGTATTCGCCGATGCTCGTGTCATGTTTGGCTACGTGGGATCGAAACCAAGCAGGGGGAAAAAGTCTCAGCCCTTCGCATACGCACGCTTGGGCGATATCGAGATTTTTCACGGCATCGAAGGTATCAAGGCTTTCGCAAGATGAAGCTTCCTGACGCAGTTTTTGCCAATACTCGCGATTTCTCAAGACACTGTCAAAGACCCACAAAATTCCATTGATTGTTGTTTCAAAGGAAGCCAAGAAAAACGTGAGCGCTTGATCTTCGATTTCTTGAGGACTCGCGAGAGGATCTTTTCGAAAAAAACTCAGTAAATTCTCTTTCCCTTGCTCGGTAGCCTGGCGATCTATTTTAGAAACTAAATCGTTAAACAACCGTTTGGAAGTCCGAAAGGCGAGATGCTTTGGCAAAGGCCAATTCAAGGGAAATTTTATAAACTGTCGAGCTCTCCATTGAATGAAATCTGCCATATTATAAAAAGCATCAGCGAGCTCACCCGGGCGGCCTTTAAATTCAACATTAAAAATCATTTCCAATGCTAGCTCATAGACTAAGTCTGTAACAAATTTCGTCAGTGAGACTTCCTGTCCTACCCTAAGCTCGAGCTTTTTCTTCTCAATTTTTTTTCCTAGGGAGGGAACAAATTCAGACAAATGCTTTTTGCTAAAGTAGCTTTGTGCATGCTTGCGCTGTCGCACCCACATTTCCCCATCGGCCGCTAGCAATCCATTGCCTAGAAAATCAGAGACGTCGGACTCTTTACGAAGATCAGTCTGCGCTTTTGAAAATATTTGCTTATGATGTATCGGATTTGAAAAAATGGCGATTTTGCGCTTACCCGTTCGAAATAAAAAACTTTCACCTTTTTGAGCAAAACCATTGAGTAAAAAATCGGTAGGATTTTTTAAAAATTCTTTTGAACTTCCTCCGATCCAGCTAGTGGATGCAATTTCGGGTAACGTCTGAAGCGCTTTTTTAAAATTTTCTTTTGAATCCATGAAGCAAATAAATTAACATTTTTTTTATGAAAAGTCTTAAAAGTTAGAAACTGATATGACATTTGCATCAAGTGACACCTGAATAGACTTTAGGCATTTAAAATACTTTCATCGCTTTTTGTAGCAATCCCGAAAGTTGGGGCAAGGTTCCGTTCTGCTACACTTTGATACTTCAAACTTTATCGGCTCCCCCGTGTTTTTACTTTTGGTTCTGACGGGGGCAGCAAGTTTAAACACGGAGATGGAAAAGATATTTTTATTGGCGGTTCCTCTATAGTCATTTTGTAAGAGACAGGAAATTGGTGTTCTGATCGAGACCTGTTGCCTCAAGCAGCCTCGGGTATTGAGACGTGGTGTTCACCGGAGCTAAAGTCCGTAGAACTAAAATCTTAAACTTATCCACTTTGCCGAATCTCAAATCTCACTTTATTCGCCTTGCCAAACTCTGAATCTGTGAGCACTTCAGTTTTTGCAGTGAATCTACCTGCAAATTTTAAAACTTGTGAGATTAAGATTGGAAAAAATTAAACTGATTTTATTTAAACCTGCGTTCCCACATAGTGAAGATTTGTACGGAGTGTATTCCACCGAAAAAATCGCTTTTGAATGGGCAGCAAAACTTTTATAAGCCGAACACTCATTGTATTTGTAACACTCTTCGACAACAACAAAGTCTGTGAAGGGTTCAATTTTAGAAGCCGTTTCCGCAGAATTTTTAAGACCAATGAGCAGATTTTTTGTATGCGCCTCTGTGCTCAAAAATTTCATGTAGGCCTGTTGCTCGCCAGCACTTAGGTTAAATCCAGAGTCATTGAGATGGCCGTCTATGTTATCAGGATCAATGCCATCACATTTTTTTTGAATCGCAAGCGCGATGCGAGCCTTCATGATGTTGCGAACCGTCGTGCTTCGATAGTCTATCCAATTTTCTCCGTTCCAGCCGTCAAGTTTTTTACCTTTTACAGAACTCGAAAACTGTTTGTAATCCGATCTCCAGTTTTCACTCGAGCCACCTGAAAAGTAACAGACAACTGTTTTGCCTTGGCTTTTTAGCCGCGCAATTGAGCTTGTGCTTTGATCAAAAAGATCAACGAAGACAACTTTGACCAGATTGACGTCATATTTTGCGTTGGGGTTGATGGCGTAGACAAAGCGATCATTCGGCTGAATTTTTTTAGCATTGCTTGAACTCAGTTGATATTCCGAGCCCTCATTTTCCAAAACGTTTTCTCTGCCATCATGGCTGTCGCCGCATGCCGAAAGCAGTGTTGAAAACAAAACTGCTGCTATGAGTAGTTTTGAGCAAGCAAATGATGAATTCAATAAAGGATTCGAAAAACTAAGGGACGAGGTTAATATTGTTTGGTTCCATGTATCATTACGAGTAAACTTTTCCATGTTTACCTCCTTCTTGATTTTGTACTCCGCATAATTGGTGCCACATTAAAATGATGTTGTGCCTTCGTAAATTCGAGGGACTTAGCTGTGGCTACTCTGCTACTCCTGACAAAAATTTTCATACGAGTGACTAAATCGTAATCATTTGAAGTAAAAAATCCCTTTGAAATCAACAATTTGCAAATTACGACAAAACTGAGGCTTTTTACGCTCCTCGGATAATTTGGAAACATGAAATTAAAAGAAAGCCGCTTAGAAGGTCCCTTTGCGCTAAATCAACAACTTTAATAGCTCCGCATCGCTAAAGTATGGACTTTTAGCCGCGCCGACCAAATTTCTAAGATTGGTATTCATTTACAATTGTTATTGGAAATATTTGAGGTAAATTTAATTCAATGAACCCGTCAGTGACTGTAACGCAAATATTTTATGCAAGTAGTTTAAGCAAAGGCACAGATGAGCGCGAGATTGATGCAATATTGACGAAAGCTCGCGAATACAATTCTAAAAATGAAATTACTGGTGTTTTGCTGTATTACGCGGAAATTTTTTTGCAGCTCATAGAGGGAGAAAAAGCCAAAGTCGAAACTTTGTATCAAAAAATCCTTTCGGATTCACGACATTCCAACGTGATACGTCTGTTTGACGCTGACAAAAATGAGCGTATTTATAAAGACTGGGATATGGGATTTAGAAAAGTTAACGACTTAGATATTAAAATGGTAAATGAAATTTTATCTTGGAATAAACTGATTTCCGCTACGGACAGAATCGACAATAAATTAATTATTACCATGCTGGAAAAGTTTAAATCGGTCGCAAGTCGATTAAAAACTTAATATGGAATGAGCCCCTGCGATCAAACAACCATTCCCCAAATTCGCTGAACAGGTCGGTCGGCGGGGTTAAGTTTTAAAACGTTTCCTGTTGTCCACTTCGTCGATAAAGGTAGGCACCTGTAAAAGTAACTCCTTCATTTTTTTAGATGGTTTAAAATATACTTTCTCTCTCTTCATGGTTTTAAAGAATGACTCCACAAACGCATTGTCCTCAGGCGTTCCAAGTGCTGTTTCTGAAACGCAGAATTTACTGTTGAGTAGCATCAATGGAGAGTACTCCATTGGTGCCATTCTCAATACAAACAAGTATATCGTGCCGACCCAGCGCTGCTCGTGCAACTGATAGTATTCCCTCATCACTCGTTCTAAAAAAGTAGCCAACAGGATGGCCTTCTTTTGATCTCTGGATAGTATCTAAACCAATCCCACCAGATAAATCGCTTTTTTGTTTTGAAACTCGAACGCGTCCGATAGTACCACATTGTTTCTCATCAGCCGACGCAGGTTTCCTATCGTTCTTTGGCTGAATTCCAGCGCTCGAAAACTGTACAAGAAATAAAGATAAAGCCATATAAATATAATTCATATTTTCCTCGGTCATAATTCTACACGCAAATTAAAAATCTGAAACGTGTTAATTTTGACATTTAGGCCGCATCGATTGCTAATAATCCCCGCATGACCAATCGTTGATTTTTTCCGGCCGCGCGAGTTTTCTTCGCTTTGACGAATTTTGTCGATTGACCCCGCCTTTAAACACAATTTTTAGGGAAGTCCTTCACAAAAGCGGGAACTTGTGGCCTCACCTACCAAAAATCATTTATTGGATTTGTGCTCATTGTCTTCTGAGGACATGCGAGCAATAATGTAGAAATGAGGAAATATTTAAGGCTGTATTTTTTCTTTACTCTTTTCTTTTCTGTATCCTCTACTTATGCAATCCGATCGGTTACATTTACTTCCATAAGTAACATGATTGGCGTCGGATGTGCCTGCAAAGTTAACATACGGAACATCTCAAACTATACACAAACAGTTACCGTGACGGGTGGGATAAAGTACCTAACAAATACAGCTGACCACTTTTCATTTGTGCCTTCGGGGCCACAAGTTCTGGGTGTTGATCAAGCGCTGAGTTTTCAACTATCAGGCTATGACTGCAACAAAACCAATGCAGCCCAATGGGATATGGAATGTCAGGGAAAAGTAAGCGTTCAAGAAGATCGCGGCGCAATTCAAGGAGCAGGCTTCCAACTCCTCAACGATTACAGTAGTGCAGTACCAGCATTCAGCATCGGAAGGTATGTCACTTTTTTGATTAACGGAGGTCGGCCATTTTAATGAGCGACATCGAGAAGTCTCGAAATCATATATAAATTCTAATTTTGACTAGATTTCGCAGTAATGCTTTTGAAGAAATTTTTCTAGGCAGGCCCGAGTGTTGACGTGATCGGCCCATGCTTCGACGTTGGCTTTGAAAAAATTTCGAACGTCGGCGTAGCAATTGGGTCCTTCGTCACCGTCTAATAGCTCAGAGCTCGGAAAATTCCCCGATCTATGTAACGCAATGTTTGTGCGTGCACGCCTTCAATTTCGGCAACGGGTTCATGAGTTCGGGATTTTTGATCGGTTAAAAATTCAACTTCGATGCCTGTGATAATTTTAAGATAAGATTCAACGGTTGGTGTTTCAAGTGAGCGTCGTTGTAGTAAGAATTCAAAATTTTGAAGTCTTGAACCCAAATTTTCGTTGGCAGATTGCAATATTTTAACTTTCCTTGGGATAAGGATATCTCAATCAAAGGTTGCGGCAGGGTCGGGTAGCTCGCGATCGGAGGATAGGTAATGTCGATAAATGAGTGGAGCATACCCACCACCAATCACAATAGCTTTTTTGTAGGGACCAGCGGCATTTGCAAATTCCTCAAGAATTGTATTGAGAGTATTTTTATTCATAAAAATCTATTTTGTAAGCATTTCTTTTAGTTCTGTTTTTAAAAGGTGCTCTGCTTGCTCATGTCCTCGCAAAGGATAATGGAAAAGGTCGAGATAGGTAAGCAATGGAGGCGACGATAGAAAATTTTGGGTTCCTTTTTTTTCCAGTGAAGTTCGGGCGATCTATTATCATTGGTCATCATGCTTTTAGACTTCGCAGCTATTCTTTGGGTTGAAAAGCGCAGGCCAGATGCGCCACACGATCGCCTTTGCTGTGATCAATGTCTTCAACAAAGTTCGACAACAAATCACGAAGTCTGGAATTGAATTCCTTCATACGCTCTTTGCGAATGCTAACAGTCGACGCAAAATACAGAGCATCCTCGCGATTAAAATGCTGTTGGGCACTTTTATTGAGTCCGCTCATTAAATGATTAAAATACTTTTTAAAGTCATCGTTAGATCCAAGTTTTTCAAAGAAAAGATGTTGCTGATTTGTTCGATAGATCATCAAATCTTGGTCGTAGTCCACAAGACCTTTTTCGATCATTGAATCCAATATGCGGTGGCATTCTTGGGTGCCAATTCAGTACAAGAATTCAAGTATTCGCGAATTCATGAATTCCTGAGCGATCGCTAGATCGCGATCTAGTGCCCGGGACAAGACTTGAACTTGCACACCCTTTCGGGCTCAGGCTTCTGAGGGCTGAGAGATCAACGCAGACAAAATAACTTTTAAGCAAGAATTTTAAACACATAAACCAACAAATCAGACTCTCTCATCGCTTTAGCTTTTCCTGCGTGTTCCCATGGGATTCCGACTTGTTCCAAACTTTCGTCCCATTTTTGGCCACTGAGAATTGAAGGTTTTTCTAGATGTAGCCGCTCGCCTTACGATGCGGTGGCCTGCTTAAAAAGGGTGTAATCATTGAAAACTCTATGAGCAGTTTCATAGGAGCAGTGGAGGCGCTTTTTAATTTCGGATGGATTTGCAAAGCCAAGATTCATGCATGAAATGATATCGGCTCGCCAATTACAACCATAGAGTACCCTGTTTTTAAAGAACAAGCTGCCACGAAGAAGGCGACTAGGACTTGTAATCTTTCTATCGTCACCTGGAGTGATGACAGCAATCTTAATCCCGAAAATCTTAAAATCAGGGTCATAGGAGCTTTGGCCGATACGAGCGGCAAGTGACAGTATCCGCGACGGCTGCTTCGATTTTTGTTTAGAGGCACGGCAAAATTCAATGGCCTTGGCAAACCTACGGTCCTGCGTTTTACTTAGCAGTGCGCCGATAACATTAAGGTCGGCATTGCCACCTTGAAGGCATTTGAGAAGCATTTCGGGATGAAGCCATTCCTTGTGATTTTGGATAGCCGCGTTTATAAGTAGCAAGGCTTTCAAATCCTGAAGTACGCGTGTTGAAAGTTCACTGAGGCATTCCTCAGGAAATAGTTCTACCTGTGACTCACCTGTCATATTGCAGCCAAGCCCTTTGAGCAATGTGTCAGTTGTGACCGAGGTCATGCTTAAGCTCCTTTACCCACTGGCGCACAAAAACTTCGGCCGTTTTAAGATCTTTTTTCATTTGAAGAACGTAGGTTTCGGCAAGTTTAATTTCTTTAAGATTTGGTTTGAGAAAAAGTAAGTCATCATAGTCTTCTCCGCGACGATCAATTGCAGCATGAAGTTTTGCGTTGATGAGATCTTGGCGACCAGACCCATGAGCGTGAGAGCCTTTCCTTCAAAAAGAATCACAGCTTTCTTTTTCCATCCACGCCCCAGACGCTTGCCCAGAGGGAAAACTTTGTTATTAAGCCAGTCTGTTTCTAGATCGAGTTTTTTGGCAACTTCTTGAGCGGCAAGCTTAAGGGGCTCGTCGATTTCTTCGATAATGAGATCCACGTCTTGGGTTTTCCGGGTGTTATAACCAAGAAAAATAAGCTGGGTACCGCCACAAGTGTAGAGAATGTAACTTAGGCCAACTGCCGAGAGAGCTTTGTCTAGCTCTCGAATAGCTTTCTGAGTATCCATAAAACCCCCTATTGGTTTAACCAATATAGCACGCCTGGGTCGAAGGCGCAAAAATCAAATCGGATTGAGAAAATTTATCTTTAATTAGTGAAGTTTATCCACGCTCAAGGAAGATGGAGAGGTTTTTGATGTGGGACGGAATTTGTTCTCCCGCCGGTCAGCCTCTATGGGGCTTCGACCGTTGGGCCAATTGGGACGCATAGTTTACAAAAGCTTGCTTTCTTAACTCAGCTATCGAAATGCACGGACATTTCGACGCTAGGTGCTGCCGCGTATCATTGGATTTCGACAAATTCCAATTGAGTCAGTCATTCTTGAGATTGGAGTCGTCCAATCTCTCTTTGATTCGAGCGTTGTCTTTATCCGTCTTAAAGGCGGACATGGTGAGAAAAAGCCTTGGATCAATTGGTTCCTCGTTTCGGAGTTTCACGGTCCATTGGTCTGTAAGGCGAAACTGTAACCAAGGACGCGACATTGACACTATCACCGAGCCATTCATGTTGGTAACTTTTAAATCTGTATCTCCCCAATCTTTCTTTTCCGATTTAGCGATCTGTTTTCCGGAGGCATCGAGGATCTGGTACTCAGTGAAAATCTTTAACCAGGATTTCGAAATGATCTCTTTGACGGTGCCAATCTTTCGCTCTTTTTCATCAAAAACATCAATCTCAACTCCCCAAGAAAAGACTTTTTGTTTGGCATGACCAATCTTTTTGCCAGAAGCATCTTTCATTTCGAATTGGGTGCCGAAGGAAAAAATTTTTTTGTCGATGTTTCCTATCAGCTGATTGCCATTTTCGATTTTAAAACTAGAAGTGAGGCTAATAATACGCTCAGTTATTGTAAATTCCGGAGGAAGCTTAATGACCGGATCCTCGATCGGAGCTTCTGCAACATTGGATTGGTTTTGCGGGGTGACCGGCTCACGAACCGCATGGCCCTGAGTCCAACCCAAAAGCGGATTCAAAAAAGAAAATAAAAGAAGTCCAAGGTAAAAGAAATATCTCAAAAGCCCCACCCAGGCTGATTATAATGAAATTTTTTGGCGAAGAATCGTCAAAAAAATGCCCCAATGAGACACTAGTCTGTGACCAAAAGCGAGTTCCGAAAAATTGGGACTTAAAACGCAAAAACGCCGCGCTTGGGTTTTCCCAGCCCGGCGTTCATCATTCCTGAAGTCAAAAAGTTGTCTTTAACGTGGCAAACTAGAGTTAAGACGCCACCAGTGGAGTTACCCCTTATTGAAAGGGTCGAGGTAACACCAGACGGATTTAAACTACATTTTTGTTTAGGAAAGGAGTATATCAATCAGGAGCTGGCTCGTTGGGGCCGCGCCCCCCCTTGGGGGCTCTGATCAGAAATTTAAATTAAATGTTAGTTCGAACGAATTGACATTTGGTGCCCGGGACAAGACTTGAACTTGCACACCCTTTCGGGCTCAGGCTTCTGAGACCTGCGTGTCTGCCAATTTCACCACCCGGGCATACTGACAATCATGAGTAATGATTTTTAGTATGCCAAAAAACTAGCAGAGACTTTTGCAGAGGTCAGGCGAATTGTTGACGTAAAAATAACGCTTTGCGCCAATGATTCGAATGCGCAAAGTGGGACAATAAACTTAGAAATGCCAAACGCTAAAACTCCGGTTTTAAAATTTTGGAAATCTATTTTTCCAACTCTCATAGTCGGTCTTTGGACTTTCCCAAATTTTGCATACGGAATGCAAAGCGATTCTCAAGACCCCATACTTTTTGCCAAAGGCACTCCTATTTTTGAAGCACGAGAAAACATTTACGAGCACGAAAACGGCGAATGGCAAAATTTTATTGAAGCAGGACAACGCCATAGTCAAATCTACCCGGTCGAAGTGAGCGGTCTTTTTTTACCTTACGATGCATTAAACAACGCTCTAAAAAATCAAAGCCACCCTTACCGAAAAATCTTTGGAAAAATTTTCGATAGGCTTTTACCCTTCAACGATTTCCCCTCGGTTTATGATTGGATGTCGCTCGGTTATTATCGCGATCAAAGAGTTGGGGGGATCGAACGTCCGCGCGGAATGCCCAAAGAAATGCGGGTGGGGGCGGGTTTGTTACAAACAGAGTGGGGTTCCTCGTTGAGTTTTTCGTGCCTGTCATGCCATGCTTCACAATTTTTTGGGACCACAGTAATTGGCCTTCCCAACAAATGGCCTAAAGCCAATGAACTTTTTGTGCTGGCAAAAAAAGCAATTCCTCTGGTTCCGGCGAATCTTTTTCGGATTGCAACTCAAGGAAATGAAAAAGACGAAGCGTTGTTTCGCCGTACTCAAAAGAATTTGCATCGCGTGCGACCTATTGAGCCGATTTCGTTGGGTGTCGATACTTCCCTTGCGCAAGTAGGACGAGCACTGGCCACCCGAAAAGAAAACGCATGGGCTGAGCCCTCAAACTTTTTTGAAAGATTTCCGAGGCGGACAGTATTTTCTAAAATTCGCAGTGATTCAAAACCCATGCCTTGGTGGAACGTGAAATTTAAAAATCGCTGGCTAGCCGATGGCTCGGTAGTGAGTGGAAATCCCATCATCACAAATCTTTTATGGAACGAAATCGGCAGGGGAACCGATCTTAAAGAACTCGAAGCTTGGATGACTTCAAACACACGAGTTATCGAAGAATTAACGACGCTTGTTTTTGCAAATCAAGCGCCAAGCTATTTTGATTTTGCCGATGTTTCGAGATTCGACTTGGCTTCTGCCAAACGCGGAGAAATTATTTTCAAGCAAAACTGCAGCACTTGTCATGGGCATTATGAAAAAAACTGGAACTTTCCTGAAGCATCGGATCTTGCGGATCAAGTGAAAACGAAAAAAGTTGTGTATCACGAGCAAACCCCCGTTGTAAATGTAGGCAGTGAGGGCGGACGAAATCAAGGGATGAGAGATTTAGAATCGCCCTTGAACTCTCTTGAAATTAGCCAACGCTTTGAAGTTCAAATTGAATCTCAAGAGGGTTATGTGCCTCCGCCCCTTGTAGGTATTTTTTCCCGTTATCCGTATCTTCACAACGCTTCCATCCCAAACCTTTGTGAACTGCTGACACCGGCAAATTTGCGTGTGAAAGATTTTTATGCCGGACCTGCTGAAAACTGGAGCACCGATTTTGATGACGATTGTGTAGGTTATCCAGTGGGGCGCAATGTGCCTCAAGGATGGACTCAGGAGAAATCTTGGCAAGTCCATACAAATATTTCGGGTCGAAAATCTATCGGACATGATCAAATGCTTTTCAATAGAAATGGGATTGAAAAATTTTCTCCACAAAACAAAAAAGACTTGATCAGTTTTTTAAAAACGCTTTAAATTTTTTCTAGTCAAAAAATAAAGTCCAAAAGCTATTCCAAGAAAAAGTAGAACAATGCCGGTTCCAGTAAATAACTGGACTTGGTGAAAATATTTTAAAAAGAGTTCTGCAAAAAAGGTCGAGGAAAATTGCCCAGCAAAAAGTGCCGTTGAAAGTCCAGCATTTAAACGTCCATGGAAGCTGTCCCCAAATTTGTGGGCACTTAAATCTAAAATCCAAAGCGTAAAAGTGGGAAGAAGCAGCCCAAGACCTGCGCCACTGATTCCACTGCTGATAATAAAATGCATCAAGACATTTGCATGACCAAAACCCCAGAAACCTAATGCCATTAATACACTGCTCAAAGAAAGCAGCACAGGGTAGGAAAATTTCTTTTTGAGACTTGAAAAAAACAATGAAGCAATTGCACCGGTCACTTGTGAGGCCCCAATCGTCCACGCAATGTATTGACTTTTTCCTATGCCATGAAATTCCATAAGAAAGGGGATTTGTGTTGGAATGAGATAGAAAAAAACCATGAAACAAAACATGAAAAAATAAAGTGGTAAGACTTTGAACTTCAGTTCTCTAGGAATTGGAGGAGGTGCAATTTTCACCTGAGATTTTTTAGAATCTTCATTTTTATAAATTGATCTTGCCCAAAGATAAATGGGGAGAGAGATGAGATACATGGAAAAGCTAGCTATGAGCCCATACGGCGCAAGGATTCCAGCAAGGACTAAAAATACAATTCCTCCGATTTCCACAAATGCTTCCATTTGGCCTAGGGCTTTTGACCTTTGTTGGGAATCTTGAAAATGTTCATAGAGCAAAGGTGGCACGGAAGTCATGATTCCAGCAATGGCTACCCCCATCAGTAATCTAAAAACAAAAAGTCCCAAAATGTTCGGAACAAAACATGCGGTGAGTGCTGCTATAAAATATAGAAAAAGACTAGCCCGGAAAATTCGTGATTTTGGAAATTTGTCCTCAAAGTATCCAAAAACTGGGGAGAGGCACAGCACCATCAATGCGGGAAGGCTGAGTAAAATTTTTGTTAAAAACTCAGCGTAGCTAAGTTGGGCAAATTGAAGTTTAAGAGTTGGAAGTATGGGTGCAAGTGCTGCCCCTGACATCACAGTCAGAGAGCTAGAAAAAAAGAAAAGCCACTTTAATTTAAAACTATTTGCTTTTAAGTTATTTGATAAAGCGTAAGATTTTTGTGCCACCATCGTAATCGATGTTTTCTAGATCAACTGTAGTTTCGAGTGCAACAACCATTTGGTCTTTTAGCCCCGAGACAGGATTTTTTTCTCCGGTAAAAGTGGAAAAGCGAATGCCAAGTCGTTTATCGTCAGAGGGAATGGGTGCATTGGGGTCGACAAGTCTGGGATTGTTGAATTCTAAATTACTGCAGGTGTAAAAAGGTGAAGCTAATTTATAGTTGTAGATACACCATTCCATGTTGGCGAGATTGGGAAATTTTAAAGGTTTAGGATCATCAATAATGACTTCGCTCCTCACTAATGTTTTACACGTCAGCCCTTTAAACTCGGATCCACACGGACCGCTAACAATTTCGTAAAAAATAGTTTTCTGAGTCACTCCAACAACTGAATCATAAATGCCAATAGACAATTCAATGGCATCGCGGGTGGGGTGTCGCAAAATTTTTCGTGCTCGCTTTAAATCAGCTTTTAGCGAGCGCATTGGCAAGACGACATTGTCTAGCGAAGCTAAATTTTTAAGTGTTGCGCTTTGGTTTTCTTGCTGCCTGTTGAAAAAAGTAAAGAGCGCAAAAAACAACAAACCCCCTAAACCTAAAGCGATGATCATTTCTACTAAGCTGAAAGCACGTTTTGTGTTTTTCATTGGTGATAAAGTGTTTTTGTCCATACGAGCTGTTCCTTAACGGTGTCTTTGGGATTGCGTAGAAAATCGCCTTGAGCTGTAATCTCGATGTCAAAATTATCAATATTGCTCGCGGCAGCCAAAGCGTCAGCTTTTAAAGTGGGATTAACAGCGGGGGGAACAGGAGGATTGTAAACTTTAAACTGAACTCGGATATTGGTAACGATTCCGTTTTCTTCCCACTTACTCATCCAATTGAGGGCAGAGTGACTGGTCGAATTCAAAATTGGGGCAGGGTCAGCATTTGGACCCGCGTTGATGATTTCCTTCAACCCTAAGGAGAGAGGCTTTGGTGGTGTGGGAGTTGGAGTGATGGTCGACGTGTCCTGATCCACCATTGTCGCCAACTGATCTACGACGCTTTCCAATGCGATTTGGGCCTTCCAGCGGCGCCGAGTTTCGAGTTGGCTTTCTTTTTGACTATTAAAAGCATAGGCCACCGCCAAAGTTAAACTTGCAATAATCAGGCTCGAAACCACGACTTCTACGATGGAAACACCATTTTTTGTGCCAAACATGGCGTTCATTATACTGAGAAAATTGAGTCTGTAAATCAGCTGAGCCTTGAAATAACTTTGTATCGCGCTCCTACATTTGCCTTTTTCGTGCCCCCTTCACGGCTCAAAGTTAAAACTGGCTTCCAATGCTAAAATTTAAGTTCGAAAACTTTCCGAGTTGTAGCAGGTCGCTAAAACCCGCATCAAGATAGAGGCTTTGATTTTGAAAGAAAAGAAAGCGAAGTCCTATGGGAAACTGAATCTTGAAAGCGGGAGAGATCGATCCGCTAAGTTCACCAGTGTCAGCATCGGTGAATTTAGCAAAAAGCAAATGTCGCATTCCGATTTCTGTATGGAGCTGCATACTCAAAGCAGGGCCAAAGGACCATTCCGTGTGTGCTCCACTAAGAAGCTGAGTGGAGATTCCGCGGGTGTCGTCGATATCATTAGCTGAACCAGGAGCGCTTTTGACTTTGCTAAGTCCCACCTTGAGTTTTAGTGGCAAAAGAATTTTCAATGACGAAACATTGGCTATGGGAAATTGAAATTCGCTTTCGACTCCATAATTTTTGGATACTAAGTCTTCATTGGGAAACAAAGTGTCAAGCGAAACAAATTCTGTCGCAAGTTGAGAGTAGAAGATTGCAAAGCCAAAGGTTCTCTTTTTTTTACCCGTCTCAGGAGATTTTTTTTCAGAACTTTCCTCTAAATTTGTTTCGCCTCTTGACGAGTCGGCTGTTGGATTGTGCGGTGCAGGTTTAGCCACCTTTGACTTCGTTGATTTTGCCTTTGTAGACCGAGGTGGAATCACTGTGACTGCTTTGGCATGAGAAAAGAAAAACAGGTTTAGGACAAATACACTTATAAAAGATTTCTGAGTGTGCTTCAATCTTTCATAGGTTAATGCTCAGGCCAGTGTGCTTCAAGCTTGCCTGAAATAAAAATAGTCTGTCACTTTTTCAACGCCAAATCTCCGACGTATTTATGGGCTGCAGGTGGATCCGCCACTCATTGTAGCGCCACTTGAATAGATCACTCCAGAGTTTACTGTTTGGCTCGAATAGCTAGTGTAGCAAGTGCCACTATTCTCATAAGACGAATAATTGTCAAAGTATTCATCCTGATAGCAATAAGTTCCATCACTCCATTGATTATTTGCGTAACTGAAGTTGCTATAGTTCGAGCAGTTACAAACATAACTTGAGTAACTGTTACTTCCATTGGGGTAGCTGTTCCCGCTCTGGTAGGTGCATTGCGTGCTGTCCCCATAGCTATATGATTGGCAAGATCCCTGAGAGACCTCCCAAGAGTTTGGAACGGGATCACTCCAGTATGAGGTACTGCAGCTAAGGTCGTCATAGTGATCGACAGTGACGCTCGCATCGGTGCTTCCACAGAGTCCTCCATTTTGGCTGTTACATTGGTAGAGATTAAAGTTATAAGTTCCATCACTCGGAAGCGAATAAATATACAATGACGAAGCGTAAAATGTTCCACCTGAGCAACTTGCTGATCCAATGCTGCTGCCGTTAAAATTGATTGTTATCGTACTTCCAAAATCAGAACAGTTTCCTCCGATATTAACGTAGCCGCTCCAGCCATTGCCGGAGTACTGTCCGATCGAGCTTGGATTTGATGTAAAGGATAAGGAAGGAGTTGCATTAATTGTTTCATCATAGTTGTCAATGGTGACTGTGTTTGTAACGACTCCACAAATTCCACTATTCATAGAGTTACATTGCGATGCTGTTAAATCCGCTGACCCGTCAGCTGGCCAGCTACTAATATAAAAGTTTAAACTAAAAGTTTGCCCCGAGCATCCGGTGTATCCAACACTCGTTCCGCCCACACTTACTGTGACATCTCCTCCGTAGCTTGAGCAAGTTCCGGTGACAGTATAATTGTTAATATTGTCTGGGTAAGCAACATACTGACCCATATAAAGTGGATACGTAGTCCATCCCAGAATAGGAGCAACTGTGTTTTCGTCAACATTGTCTACTGTAATCGTGACGCTGGAATTGCCGCACACCGCCCCATTTTGTAAATTACATTGGCTTGCTAACAAAGTTTGGCTGCCTTCCGCAGGATAGCTGTTGGGCGAAAGTGATGTGTCAAAAGTACCTGCCGAGCAGGAAGTGGTGACGATTTGAATTCCACCTAAAGTAATTAATACATCTCCACCAATGTTTGAGCAAGCTCCGCTAAACGAATAGGGAGCCGAGTAACCTGAATACTGCCCAACACTCGCCGGATAACTGGTCAATGAAACAGCTGGCACATCTTCTGAAGTGCTATAGTTTGCCGTTGTCGAAGTGTTGCCGATGTGGCCCGCAGCATCGATAACTTGAACTTTGACAACAAAAGCTGCGCCCAAAGTTGTGAGATGAGGACTCAGATTAAAGACAACATTTTGCGAAGAACCCGCGGAGTGACAAGTCGTTGTTTCGCTTACCACATGAGTCGTTTCTCCGACATCCCAAACACTTACGCTAGCGGACGCAGAACCAAGGTAACTTGCATAAGAGTCGGCACATTGAAACCCTATTGTGTAAGCGGATTGATTGGCATAGGTTAAATCAGGGGCAGAGGTCACACTTGCACTAGGATTTGCAACATCGACATCGATGTTGCGATTGGCGTAGGCCGCGGTGGTTCCAAGGGTTGCGCGAATATTTTTCGTTCCATTCGATGCAAAATTAAAACCCATTGCAGTATATTCCCAAGTTAGACTACTGCCGCAGACCACAGTTGCTAATGAGTTTGCGGGATCGCTTTCTAAGGCAAGGTAAATATTTTCATTTGCTAACGAGCAAACTCCGGAGAGCCTGTAGTTAGTGTTTGAATAGGGATTTGAATTGCTACCACTACCATTGAGCTTTGAAGCATTGATTGTGAGGGTATTTGATTGCGCGACCAGCTGATTGGATAAAAGGTTTGCAAGCGAATAAATGTCCAAAGCTTTGTTTGAAGAAAGTGAAATGGAGACATTACCAATGTTTGAAGGAGTGATAGTGAGAATGGCGGGATTCGATGAGCTATCAAGTACGACATTGCTTGCGCCAACAATGGTAAAATCGTCTTCCGTTAATCCTGTCACGTCTCTCGAAAAAGTTGCTGAGACGTTGAAATCATTTGATCCAACTCTTGCGCTTTCGATAGCGAGTTCAACAGTGGGACCCGTGACTGGAATCACTTGTAAAGTAGGAAGAGAGGCGCTCACTGCTTGCTCGGCATCTTCAAAAATAACGGTGGCGAGAACATCTTTCAATGTTCCCTCATTTGTTCCAGTAAAAGTTGATTCGAATCTTTTTTCAGTGCTGTTCCACGTTGGTGTATTAAATGTTCCTACAGAAGTTCCACTTCCGGTTAATGAAAAACTTGGTGCAAGGCTAGGAAGTTCTAAAACTTCGCTTTCGGAATTTCGAAGTGTTACATACACGTTGACTGTTGATCCCACGGGAATGGGGGCGGAGGCAGACAGAGTGATGCTAGAGAGTGTAAAGCTTGGCGTAACATTTGCCTCTACCAGTGCAGCTGCGTCGCTTGCGGCAGATTTTTTTGATTTGGGATCCACGGGAGCAGCGTCGCTGCTTCGCGGCTCTAAAACTTGGCATCCACCTAAGCTACTTAAGCTAAAGATGAAAAAGATCTGCATGAGCACTATCAACTTACATTCTGCTTTTAAAGTCTTCATGAGCTTAGAATAGCGATGTGTACGGCGCCAGTCAGATCGTTAAGATCTCGTTAAGCCGAAGGTTGGCAATAAGTGTATGAAAGCTCAGAAAATTTTACGAACCAGTCTGTTTAAAAATGTTGCCACTTCATTCAAAACTTGCGATTCGGTGTCGGAAGCCTTTTTACGAGGCGTTCCTTCTAAATGAATCGACGCTTTGGCTGCCAGCTTTGCATTTGCCCTTAACGAATCGATAATTTTGCTGAGTTCTTTTTGGTCAAACCATATACCGTGTGATTGGCAAACATCGATGATGACTAGAGCCTCGTCACTAAACGGACGGTGAAGCATGGGTCTTTTGCAGTGAGGGCAGTGTTTTTTGGGAGAAGTAGTTTTCGAATCGGATTTTTGGGTGCTGACTGTTGGCCTTGCATCGTTATTGATTTCCGGAGAAAGTTTGAGATGTTGAATTTCTCTTTTTTGAGCGCGTATCACTAACTTTTGCAATGTGGAATGTGAAAGAAAAATTCCATGGCACTGTTCACAGGTGTTAATTTTGAGTGTCTTTTCTTCGTTAGAAAAACTGTGGAGAGCCACATCTTCCCTACATGTCGGGCAAATGGCGTCTTTCATTTTTCAACGCCTCGTTCAAAATTTTTAGGCTGCACTTTTTTTCTCACTGTTTTTGTTGTCTTTGGCATTCACAACAGCTCTGATTTGTCGGCTTTGTAAACTCAAGAGATAGAGTTTTTCAAATGAAGGACTTAGTTCACGCAAAGCGTTGACCCATCCAATTGCCGGGTCCATGGATTCTACCCAGTGCTTTTGAGCGAGAATCACAAAGGATCTAAACACTAAGGGGTGAATGAAATAACTATGAACGACCAGAGTTGCAAAAATTGCAACAAAGGGAGCAAGGATATCGGTACTCTGAGGAAGAAAGAGGAATTGAAGTACCATCAGGGGAAGGTAAAAAATACTAAAAGTGCTGAGAGTTGCCGCAGCTTCGATCATAGTGAGATGCACCAATTGTGGCAAAATGTTTCGATGATACTGCGCGAAAAGGCAGATCAAACGAAGTTGCTTTGCGTGGTCTGTCTCGTTTCGTAGGGCAGAGGACTGTAGGACAAAGCGCGCCAAATGTTGACGAGATCCTTTGTCTAAAAAACTTTTCCAAAACGTCGACAAAATCGTGTGATCCAAGAAGTGAGGCTTTCTTTCGAAAGATAGGAGGCAAGCTTGAAAAATTTTCATCAACTGATTTTCACTTTCACGAAGATTTGATACCTCTGAAAATTGCTTTTTTTCGGCCGAAATTTGCAGACATGCCTTGAGTTTTTCGAGCGAAAAAAACTTTTGCTGTATAAGACGCCATAGGAGTGCACTCGCCATTATCGCGCTTAAAGAAAGAAGTAGCGAGAGTGCAGGTTTTTTTACTTTTACATGATTGACGACGATTTCGCTTAAAAGAAACAACGCAATCAAAATTGTTGCTACGATACTTTGCTTCAATGCTAGTTCAACAAAAGCTGACTTCCTCTTTTTCCACAAAATTCGGGCTTCTTCAAACAGCTCTTCAAATTCGATTTTGACGACACCAATTGCAATGGGAAGCTGCGACTCTTGCGTACTTATCTTTTTGCCGACGAGATCTAGCGCCATCAAAATGGATTCCAGACTCGAATTGTTTTCCGCTTCCAGTGGAGATTTAGTTTTGGGCATCGGTGGTGCGGTGATTGGGGAAGGTGCTATCTGCGCTGTTGATTGTGCGGGTGATTGTGCGGGCGATTGAAATGTGGAATTTCCAGCCGAGGACGGCGCCGAATGCACGACCGTTGCTCCAGATTTTTCGACGGATGGATCGTAACTTTTAACTCCTGACTCATTTGCAGATTGAATTTCAAGAATTTTAATTTCTGTATGGGCAATCTGAATCACATCCCCAACTTGAAGGACACATTCTTTTACTGGAATTCCATTGTGAAAGGTTCCGTTGCGGGATTGGTCTACGAGTTTGAGATTTTTTTTATCGTCAAACATCATGAAACAGTGCTTGCGCGAGATATCTCCTAAGCCTTTGAGTCGCAAATCCACAGTTCCTCGTCCAATGCTAAAAGGAATATTTTCCGATAGGACTATCTCCATCAGCTCGCATTGCGACTCGGATTTGATTTCTATTTTTAATTTCATAAACGTGCGGGCGTCTTTGATTCATCAAAGAACTCGCACAGAGTCATTTTCGGTTGATTTTTTACAAAAAATGAGAGATCTGAGAATTTTGAGCATGTTTATAGGTGCCAATATTTTGTCACGCTGTTTTTCATCGATACTTTTTGCAAAATAGGTAGACAATGGAAAGCTAAAGCATGTCACAGACGTCAATTCTAGTTTGCGCCGCCCCTAAAGATATCGGAATACCTGAATTTTCAAAAATGGTGGAAGAAGCAAAAGAAGAGGGAATTGAAGTCAAAATTGCGCACGACATGAACAAGCTCTTCGAGTTTGTGGAAAACCCCGAATGTTTTGGTGTAATTTTTGTCGAAGGCTTTGCGCTAGATATGATTTCTGGCATACAGCAAATGAAGTTTGCGACCGATGCCAAATGCATATTTGTCACTCGCGGCAAAGAAAACGCAAAAATGCTTGGATACAAAGCAAAAGACGCGGGGGCGATCGCTATTTTTGATCCGCCCGTTCATCGCGTTTCGCTTTTGGCAAGGGCGCGGCAGCTTCGAGCAGAGCGAAGCAAAGCACCACCCCCAAAGGTCGAAGCCGAAGATGAAGTTAAACCTCAGTTCAGAGGCATCCGCTATGTCTTTCCCAAAGGGGACTACCGACCGCTTCAACCGACTTGGGAAAAATTGGGCCAGGAGTTCCGGAAAAAAGTTGAAGAGGCAAATCTCAAGGTTTTCGAAGAAGAGTTTCACGCCCTTTTCATGCAGCTCAGAGGGAAAGAGGGAAAGCTTCGTTTAAATCTGTATTCCTTGTGCCCCCGAGAACTCTCGGAAGGAATTCCCTCAAAGCACTTTAGGCGATTGACTGGCTCGGAAGACTCTATCCGAGGTCCTGTGTTTCCGATTTCAGCGCGCAATGATCTTGAAGTTGCTTTGATAGAAGGCAAATCTATCATCATTCCCTCAATTGAAATTTTTCAAAAAGAAAATAAGTTTGAACGGGACCCCGGTGATCAAATGAAGTCTCGAGCTATGCTGTTGCTTGCCAACTTGGAAGGAAAGCTCAGTGGGGCACTTGGTGCCGAGTATTTTGCTGCTGCGAAAGGCGCAGATCTTGAATCATTGGAAACAGTTTTGTGCTTTATGAGAAGCGTAATGGAACCTTTTGAAGCCTTCGATTATGTTTCTCGGGCATATTTTGGGGTGACCTAAAAATGAAATATTTTAAAATTTTGATGACTTTCAATCGGTTGTGGTAGCCACGGGTGTTCTCGCCGAGCCACCTCAAGGGACCGTGCCCCGCGGAGCACTAAACTTTTCACCTTAAACGAATTTTGTTTAGCAAATACCCTCTCCCGCATTTTTAACAGGATTTTTTCTACGTCACTTTGAGTTCCGGTATCGTAAATAAAATAGTGTTGTGCCATCGGAAGATCAAAACTTTCTAAGCTTAAATCAGTCAGGTAAATTATGCAGTTTTCGATTCCCCAAATCTTTGCCACGCGAATGCTTTCGTCAACACGTTCTTGAACACACTCCAAACCCAGAAACCTGACCTCGGGATAGAAGCGTTGAAGAACATGCGGCATCCGAGCGTAGGCACAACCCAGATCCGCAACAATGTCAGTGGGGCTTAGCGGCAACAGCGAGCAGATATATCGAAGCTCTGTGTAAGGAGTCAGAAACACTTGCGCTGGGAGATGTGCCCAAGTTTCAAATTTTTCTAAGTCAGATGAATGTCGTTTGTGTCGTATGATTTCTTCAATGTTTGCAATGTTAAAACCCAGAAAGCGATCACAAAACTCGGAATGAACTTTAGCTTTTTGAGAAAGAATATCTTCACGAGTGACTAATGGTATGGGGTTTTCTTTTTCAAATAAATAAGGATTGGCTTCTAGATTCTTCATGTTGAGGCAGGTTATGATATCGGATGTGGGAAACTTAGTCTTGATTTTTGTATGTTTGCTTGCTGGAATTTTTGCAAAGCTACTGAAACTGTTTCCCCAGAATTCTTCAAAATCTTTCAATCGTTTTGTTATCTACTTTTCACTACCAGCGTTGATCATTAAAGAACTCACAAAATTCGACTATCGACTCTTAAGTTGGGAACTTGTCATGATGCCGTGGGTCTTATTTTTACTATCCGCCATTCTGTGGAGTTTTTTTGGCAAAATTTTATCTTGGCCAAGATCCATCATAGGCGCATTGATCCTCATGAGTGGGCTAGGCAATACGAGTTTTGTAGGGTTTCCACTTCTTGAGGCACTCAAAGGAAGTGCGATCATTGGACCGGCAATTGTGCTTGATCAGTTTGGGACATTTTTATGTGCTGGAACAATGGGTGTTGTAGTTGCGCAGATTTATGGCGGCCAACGGACTCCTAAGAGAAAAATTTTTGCAAATATTTTGCGATTTCCACCGCTACTCAGTGTGATGGCGGCATTTTTGCTTCGAAGCTATGAAATGCCACTTTGGATTTTGGGTCCTATCGACAAACTTGCAGGCACTTTGGTCCCTTTGGCATTGTTTTCCGTGGGACTACAGCTAAATTTTCAACAAGAAATGTTTAGGAAAAATGCACCTTGGATAACTCTCGGACTGGGTTTTAAAATGTTCATAGCGCCATTATTCTTTTTGGGAGCGATGTTGCTTTTGGGGCATCAAAGTCATGAAGCTTGGCAAATGATCGTTTTAGAAAGTGCAATGGCACCTATGATCACCGCAGGTGTCATTGCAAATGAACACAAATTGGATGAAGATCTTGTGTCGTTGATGCTAGGAATAGGAATCCCAATTTCTTTTATGAGTGTTCCACTGTGGGATTTGGCGCTGAGGTATTTTTAAAGTTTCGCAGCATTTTGTTTGGATTCGCGTCAGTTTTTTGCCAAAGGAACTTCAAGTGTCGATTTTTTTGCGTTGTTTAAAGAGTGAAATTAGGCGTAAATAGTAACACTATGTTATTCAGTAATTTCTTACCTGCATATTTTAGTTTGTCGATCGCGATGTTTTTTCTTACGCTGTTTTCTGCTTGTGGAAAATCTCGTAGCACTCAAATGATCCCCATGGAACTGCGAGGATCCTACGCCGATTCTTGTGCCAAAATCGAAAATCAAGGATCGCGCAGTACTTTTGAGCTGGCAGAAGGAAAAGTCATTCTGGGAACTCTCGAGTATGCAGGTGAAGGGGATTGTAATGGAGCTGCAAATCCCCAAGTGATTGATACACTTTCTGTTGAAAATGTTTCCCGAGAAGGAGAAGTCTACGACATCAAGACTTCGCTTTTTTCAATTAAGGTAAAACTCTCAAACGGCAAGTTGATGGTGCTCGATAATGAAAATGGTGAAGTTCAAAACGTTCTAGAAAAAAAATAGTTATTCGCGTCCATTTTCGGCATTTTTGGAATACTTTTTTTGGAACAAATCGACAAAATTCCATTCTCAAAAGGTTTTGTTTTCCGCCAAGCTTTTGAACAAATTCACCTTTGAAATTTTGACACCACTCAAAATGATTGGCTTTTTACAACTTGAACATCAATGCCTACGCTATGCCAAGCCTTAAAAAAATTTATTTCAAATCAGGAATTGCGAAATATTTTTGCGATTTAATTTTGCGCCAAATTTCTGAATCGTGTGAGCTCACCTGAGTCGTTATCCTTCTTCCCAAGGAAAAACTGGAATTAAAAAAAAGGAGAGCGGTGGAAAATGGTTTTAAGATATTTAAAATTTAGTCGAATTGTGGTGTGCATCGTCGCGGTGGCAGCTTTACCAATTTTTGCACGAAATAAATTTCGAGTGGGAGAGTATGTTGTCAGTTTTGAAAGCATACCTGTTCGAAGTTCTGATCCCACGCTGAAAGCAAAAGATCAAATCAGTGATCTGGGTTTGCAAGAACTCAGTCCAAAACAATTTCTTTATGTATCGTCGGAGAAGGATTTGCTTTCAACGCAAAATTTAAAATCGGAAAAGAATAAGCTCCAGCAAATGAAAGAAGACCTTGAAGCAAAGACTGGAAAAAAAGTAAAATACTTAGAACCCAATTTTTTATACTACACCTCGGGGGGCTCGCGGCCTCCTGTTGAGAGCGAGCCGCCTGCTCGGCGGAATCGAGATAACTTAGCTACCGTTTTCCCAAATGATCCCAAGTTTTCTGATCTTTGGGGAATGTCTAATAAAAAGCAAAATGACTCGAATCGCCAAAAAGGTGATGGGCGTGCCGACATCTGGGCGCCTCAAGCTTGGTCATTGTTTAAAGGTGCCAAAACTGTTGTCGTTGCGGTGATTGACACGGGAATTGATTACAACCATGTCGATCTTAAGGAAAATATGTGGAGCGAAAATGGAACGCACGGTTACAACGCAATCACAAACACCTTGGATCCCATGGACGATCAAGGTCATGGAACTCATTGTGCCGGTACGATTGGAGCCGTGGGATCTAACGGCATTGGAGTCGCAGGCGTGACTTGGAATGTGCAACTTATGGGAGTGAAGTTTTTAAGTGGATCAGGATCTGGAACTTTGGCTGATGCCATCAAAGCGATTCGATGGGCCGTAGATCATGGCGCTGATATTTTAAGTAATAGCTGGGGTGGAGGGTCTTACAGCGACAACTTAAAGGAAGCAATTGAATATGCAGCAAGCAAAGATGTTCTTTTTGTCGCCGCTGCGGGAAATGAAAAAAATAATAACGATTCAAAGCCCAGCTATCCAGCGACTTATGATGTGGCCAATATTGTGTCCGTTGCAGCCTCTGACAATTTGGATAAGTTGGCTTCATTCTCAAATTATGGAAAGACTAGGGTGCATATATCTGCTCCCGGAGTGGGTATTTTTTCCACTCTACCTGGTCAAAAGTACGGATTTCTTAGCGGGACTTCTATGGCGACTCCTCATGTCAGTGGCGCTGCCGCGCTTCTGAAGGCCTATCGGCCGGCACTCAGCGCATTGCAGTTAAAAGAAAGCATTTTAAAGAGCGCAGAGAAGGTTTCCACACTCAACTCAGTCAGTCAAAGTGGTGGGCGTTTAAACGTGTATGACATGCTAAACTCAAATCTCAGACTTCGTTAAGGTTTTTTTATTTGGAAGCCCATTAGGGCTCTGTTAGAGCTGTGGGGATGTTGAAGAAATTCGTATCCCCATTTTGTGCTGCGCAATTGTTTTTATTTTTTGTCACATTTTTTCTCGCTTCTTGCCAAAAATCAAAGCCTGTCGCTATCGATCCAAAAATCAGCCCTCCTGCAGTGCTTCCTCAGCTACCCGATGAGGTTAAGGATTCTGAACACGAAAAAGATAAAAAGCAGTTTGAGATTATTGACGAAGCTTTAAAATTTGATGTGCTCTCTTATGCATTAGAGGGAAAATTTGAATTTTCACAAACACACATTCCCATGAGTGCTGAAATTCAGTTTCAGATGATTCGGAGTGAAAAATTTTCTGAACTCCCATTTGATTCCAAAGGCCTTAACATTCAAAGTGTGCGATTCCTTGAAGGGCAAAATCAACGCGAATTGAATTGGCGTATCGATAGCAAGGTTCAAAAGCTTTATGTAGATGTTTCGGATTTAAATTTAATAGTAGATAAAACCTATAAGTTATCTTTTGGATATACAGTCGATGTGCTGTTAAGCGAAGCGCTAAGCTTGGTTTTACCGCGCAAAGGTGATCCTGTAGCGGTCCCTGCACTCTACACAAGTTCTGAACCTCGATCTGCATCCAGCTGGATGCCTTGCCAAGATCGTCCCGATGATCGCGCCAAATTTGCAATCACCATGGATATCCCAACGCATCTCTCGCTAGTTTCAAACGGGCGTCTTGTCTTAGATCAGGTGAAGGACAATCAAAGAATCATGAAATGGCAAAGTGATTTTGCGCTCCCTAGCTATGTCATGGCTTTTGCCGTGTCTGAATTTGAAACGAAAAAACTTTCTTTGGAAAATGGAAAACAGAATTTAGAGCTTTCACTTTGGTGGCGGAAAGGACTGCCCGTAAACGCCAACGAAGTTCTTTTGCAGACTCGACGCCAAATGGAAATATTTTCTGAACTCATGGGTCCTTATCCGTGGGAAAAGTACGCAATAGTTTTGCTTCCCGATTTTGGGGGCGGCATGGAAAATGTGTCTGTGACATTTAATGATGAAGTGTCGTCGAGTCTTGGAAATTATGGTGGCGATTTTTCACTGATGGCCCATGAATTGGGGCATCAGTGGTTTGGAGATTTTGTAACCATAAAAAATTGGGATGATTTGTGGATTAAAGAGGGCATGGCCACGCTTTTAGCGTTAGAGGCTACGAGGGATTTTGAAGGAATTCAAAATAATAGAAAAGGGCTTGGTGAAGGCACTTGGTTTGAAAGTGGCGAAGCAATTTTCGACTCATCACTTGCACCTGAAAGGAAATACACCTCGGGCCCATATGATCGCGCAGCCTGGTTACTCAATCAACTCCGCCTAAAACTAGGAGAAAAAACATTTTGGCTACGAATTCGTGAGCTTGTTTTAAAATATGCTTTGAGCAGTGTTTCAACTCAGGACTTTATAAATCACTTTGAGAAAGATTTAAGTTTGGATGAAGCAGCACGTTTTAAAAAGGCTTTGATAGCTAAAATTGCACCAGCTTTGATAATTGAGAAAAAACTGGCAGGGCTCGGTTTTCGCATAGAGGATAAAGAAGAAGCTCTTTTTAGAGGTTTAGAAATTCAAGAGATCTCAGATGTAAAACGTGAATCGCATTTGCTGGGTGGGCTTGGCGGGCAGACAGAAGTGTTGATTTCACATCTTAATTCATCGTTCCTCTCTTTTGATCTGGACGATGCGCATCCTGATTTGTCGGCTTTTGTAAGTGCTGCGACGGAAGAAATTAGGGAAGAAAATTTTAAGCAATGGAGCGAATATGCTCTTCCACTTTTTGTACCCAAGAGCTTGGTCCAAATGAATCTCTTTCAAACTCTACCTTCAATCGTAAAAGGATTTGCATTCAGCGAAACTTTCCTATGGAAATCTGAATCGGTACTCAGCGCCGAAATGTTGACTCTGGCTTTTGACAATAATGAACAGAAATCTTATGTGCCCCACTTTATGAATATTTATTGTGAACGAATGAAGTTGGAATCAACAAGCGAGATGGAACGGGCGCGGTATGCCCAAGAACTTAGGAAGTCGCTGGACCTGTTCGATCTTCGGGCGATGAACTCTTGGACAAAGGGAGTCGAAAATTGCAAAGAATTTTTGCCTGATTTGCTGCAAGCCCATTTTGATTTGTTGAGTGAACTAAACCGTCTGCCTCGAAATCAAAGCTATAAAGTTGAAGAAACGTTGATGCTCTTGTCTCACTTTAAAATGCAGAGAGATGAGGCTCTAGAATTTTGGATACCTTGGTTTGAAATGGGAGAAAGTGTGAGAGTAAAAAGCTTGGCCCTTAAAAATGGGGTTGCGGCGTCGCTGGAAATTTTAAAAGAAGATCCTACTGATTCGCAGAGGGAACTGATTTTTATAGCTCTGAGAAGTTTTTTAACCGAAACTCGACTGAGTCGCCATTTGAATGTTTTGCTCCCGGTGTTCGAAAAATTTCCGAATCCTAAAGCCTTACCGGAGTTTGTGACATTGATTGACGATTCGGCGACTCCCCTCCGAAGCCGAACTCGGACTTTGTGTTTGAGTTTTGGGTATGGGAAGGATTTTTTTGACTCTCTTAAAAGTGAATTGAAAAATGTGTCCAGTTTCCCCTCATCGTTACAGCAGATACTTCAGACTCCCGAAGAGTTTTGTGCGCACTAGGAAAAACTAAGGATTTAAAATGTGCGCACAGTTTACTCAAAAGGTCGAACGTATACAGGACTTCATAAGTCTCTTTCAAGTGATTCGCCCGCATCTCCTGTCGGACTTTGAAGTTCCAGGACCGCGTATTTTGCCTTACAATCCCGCACTCGTGATTCGAAAAAATAAAACGCAAAATGAAATTTTGCCAATGAGTTTTTCGCTGGTGCCTCGATGGAGTAAAGAGGCGAGAGTAAAATTTGCTACCCACAATGCTCGGTTGGAAACAGTGGATGAAAAGGCTTCTTTTAAAGACGCTTTTAAAAAGAGGCATTGTTTGATTCCCATCACAAATTTTATTGAACCCATTTACGTTGGAGAGTTTAAGGGGAACATGGTAAAAATTGGCGCTACTGCTAATTCTTCTGTAGATTCTTCTGTAGTTTCTTCTGTAGTTTCAGTGATGCTCGCGTGTGGGATATGGGAAGAATGGCAGCATCCCCATTCGGGCGAATGCTTAGAGAGTTTTTCAATTCTCACCCGTAGCCCTCTGCCGTTTGTTGAAAAAATTGGGCACGACCGAAGCCCCATTTTTTTGACGGAAGAAAGAGCTTTAGAGTGGATAAACTTAGAGAGTCAAGATTCTGCTCAATACAAAAAATTTCTTAATGAGTCTTTTATTGAACCCAACTTGGAGGCGTCTATTGATCGCCCCTTGAAAGCGGGATGGGAAAAGCGCATTTCCTAAGCTATTCTGTTTTCGATGCGAATTCTTCATTCCTGTCCAAAATGTCAAAGGCAATACGACATCAGTGCTTCAATGCTTAAAGGTTCTTTTCTATGCTCCTGTGGAAAACTTGTAGAGATTCCCTCGCATATGCCGCGTGTTCGAGACGCGGCGGTGATTCACTGTTCGGCTTGTGGCGCAGCTAAAAGTGCGGGAAATGTTGAATGCCGTTCGTGCTTGGCTCAATTTAAAGCTTTCGAAGTCGATCGATCCACAATGTGTCCAAAATGCTTTGCCCGTATTAGCGACAAAAGTCATTTTTGCCACAGTTGCGGTGGCGGAATTGATCCTAAAGCATTTTTTGATTCGCAAAAATCGCATTTAGATTGCCCTGGGTGCAATGCTCAAGCTTCCCTTCTTATGAAGGCTCTGGGGAAAGAGGCTCAAGTTCTTGAATGCGATCAGTGCAGTGGTCTTTTTTTGCATCAGGACGAACTAGAACGGATTGTTTCTAAGGTAAACGAATTAAGTTTAGGTGACTTAAGGTCCCACAATGTTTCAACAGTTAAAAGCGAGACGGCGATACACGTAGGCCCATTTTATAGGTCTTGCCCCTACTGTAAAACATTAATGAACCGCAAAAATTTTGGAAATCGCTCGGGTGTGATTATTGATGTTTGTGGCAAACATGGGATTTGGTTTGACAGCGGAGAACTTGAACGTATTGTCATCTGGGTTAAAAATGGGGGCTTACAGCATGCCCGTAAACTTGATCAAGAAATTGCCGATGAGACTCGAAAAACTGCGGGCAAAGACAGAGTGTTTAGCGAGCCGGTGTTGCAAAAAGCGCTAAGAGATGATTCGTTCGATCAAGTAGAGGGTGGATTTCTGATCGCGGATTTGCTGGCGGATTTGTTTGCTTTTTTAACTAAAAAATAGAAATTCTTTCTTAACACATTCTTTATTCGCTCTTCTAAATTCAGCTAGGTAGTATGGGTGGATGATGGGGAACATCTTTGGTCCATTTTGTTTACTCTTAGTTTCAATATTCCTTTCTTCATGTGAAATGGCCGGTTCTGCAGTTTTTGCGCCCAAGAAGAACGCAGCCGGATCTTCCTCAAATTCAACTAACAAATCGGGCAATTCGGGCGGCTCTGGGTCCTCAGTAGCTAAAATTCAATGCCTGCAAAAGCGTGCTTTAAAAAGTCAGAATTTTTCAACCGAAGATTGCGCAAAGTTTAAAAACTACGAATGCAGTTCATTGGAGTATTCACCCACTAAAGCTGATGCTGCGTCTATCGGCAATCATTGTTTCGAAGCTCAAGATCAAAGTTCATGCATAGTTTTAGATCAGATGATCTCAAGCACGTTGCATCTTAAAAACACTGAACCTGCTGAACTTTTTGCAGTAGGGGCTGAGTATAACACTATTGAGTATCGCTGCAGGCTCAAAGTGGGAGAAGTCGTGACTGAGTCCGTACGAAGCGAAAAACTAGAGGCGTCCCTTGAGGGTGCCAAAGCGAATTGTGAAAAAATCTTCAGCAGTGAATTCAACAGAGAATTCAACAGTGAAGCGGAGGCATTATAAATGGAACTGCGCAGATCTTTTGCACGCTCGTTGAGCAGCTTTTCATTTTCAACACAGATTATTTTGGCCTCGGTCGTTTTCGTTCAGAGCGCAAATGTTTTTGCTCATGCACGGTTAGTCATTGCCGGTGATATAAAAAATCTACGAAACACTGTTTCTGGGAATAAAACTGGACCTTGTGGCGCAGGTAATCGGAATGCTACCCCCAGTGCGCTTATTGGCGATAGCACGATTACGATTACCTATCTCGAAACTATTGGGCACGGCGGGATGCATGAATTTCAATTATCAGAGGCAAATGATTTGAATTTTGTGCCCATTAAGTTTGTGTTTGATCCCTCTGGTTTGCAAGGTGGAAATCAAACAACCACAGTGAAAATTCCAAATGTTAATTGTGTAGCCTGTACTTTCAGACACATTCAACGAATGTCGAATGGTGGGGGATTTGCAGCATATAGCCAAGTCGTCATCGATCAAATGAACACGAAACTTGCAAATGGTGATCTCGCGGGAGCTCTTGCACAACGAGACAAATTGTTAGTGGATTCTAGTAATTCAGATTATTTTTCTTGCGCAGATGTTAAAGTCACAAAAACGTTGGTTGTGCAACCAACTCCTACTCCCACACCAACCCCGACTCCTACTCCCACGCCAACACCCGTAGTTGAAGCGCTCAACTGCACAGGCAGTCCTCCGGGATTAACCGGTGTTCGTTGCGCTTTGCAAAAGTCGAATTGCTACAATTGTCACGGTGGTGAAGAGTTAAAGAGTGAAGCTGATTTTTTAAATCACGAATTTTTTAAGACGGTCATTGTTTCGGGCAACGCTTCAAAGTCTAAACTCTACACATACTCTCAAAATGGTGCTATGCCACCCAGTGGTGATGGATCTAAGATGAGCTCCAGCGATTTAAAAAATCTCGAAAACTGGATTAATAATCTGGGGCAGTGCCAATAGATAATTTATAACCTCAAAAAACTCGAAGCCCACAATTCTTGCAAAACTTGCAAGAATTGTGGGCTTCTTTAACATTGAAGCTCACTAAGTTGTTTTGGAGCTAAAAGCTTCGGGTACCTTTGGTTGGGGGGAAAGCACCCTTCGCCTCACTTATAACTTCAACTCGACCTAGCGAATTCAAAACTTTTTTAGAAGCAACGTCTCCAGCTCAATTTGTAGATGAGTGAAGCGCTGACGTCAGCGGAGTCAACTGTTGCCATTGCGTCTTGATTGAGACGGTTGGTTTGAACAGTCATCGCTGTGTTTGCTCGCAAAATCACTTGAGCTCCGCAAGGAGACCAAACAATTGCTGATGCAATCAAACGGTTGGTGAAGGTGTAGTCAGAATCCAAGGGACCAACGAAATCACGACGGAACAAAGGTCCACGGGTTCCTGCGAAAAAATATTCAGCAGTGGCAGTGGATTTGGCACCGAGGGGAAGAGCGTTGTAACCGCGATAGTCGATTTGAAGAACCGATACGCTGTAACCTTGGGGAACATGGACTGGAACGGCTATCGCACAATTTTTACGATCGATTTGTTTTCGTGTTGCACCGCCAGCTTGCGCTACGTACTCCGAAAAAAGAATCGAAAGTTCTTGAGCGTCTGGGCTCAAGATTGCCGATGCTGAACCTGCGGGGCAACCCGTGCCTGCATATCCAGGAACGCCAAGACGAATACCGTCTTGAGCAAATGATTGGGAAGCCATTAGGGCTGCGGCTAAGATGAATACTGTCTTGTTCATGTGTCTCACTCCTTTGAAACCCGATGTATGGTTATTCACTCTTTCGACTTATCCGATACACATCGGGACTTTCGGACTCGTCGATTGCGAAACTAGGAATAGCGAAAGTGTCATCAAAGTGTCAATGGGTATTATTAATGGTGCATTGATGAAATCAATACTGATTTGTAAAGCCTTGAAATCATATGCCTAAAATATGAGTTAGAAATCTTCTTAATTGTTTCGTACAAGCAAAATGAAACAGGAACACTCGCAAAAAACGGGGCTATTTGAAGGATTTTGTGATCAAAAGCGAAAGTTTTCGAGAAGACTCGGACTTTTGAAAGTCTCCACGAAACGCCAAGTACAGTTTATCTTCAAAACACATAGGGAGTTTGGGATGATGCTGAAGTTTAAAATGACTTTTAGTTTGCGCCACACGGGTGGGAAGAATTCCCACTCCGGCGCCGGAGTTACAGAGTGAAGAAATCACTTCTAGATTTGAACTCGTCACCACCCGTTCAAAAGTGATTCCATTTTTTGCAAATTTATCCTGCAGACTTTGAGTTTGTATGAGTTCGGGATCACAGATGAGAGTTTTTCCATTGGCGGATTTTAAATCAAGGGTGGGGGAAACCCAAGCGCGCACTTCATCACGTAAAATTTCGGTTAGCACTAGGTCAGGGTGACGAACGGGATTGATGACTAAGCCAAAATCAATTTTGAATTGAATGATGTCGTCCGTAATTTTTCGCGAAAGATCGTGCACCAATTTGATTTCGAGTTTTGGAAAATCACAAAGTAATTTGGGTAAAAAAAAGGGAAGCGTGTACAGCGCGACACTGGGGTGAGAGCCCAGAGTGTAAACTCCGCTTAACTCCACTTGTGATTTTAAAGTTTCGGCCTTGAGCTCATTCCAGTCATGAACAAGTTTTCGAGCTTTGAGTGATAGGGCAAGTCCCGCTTTGGTAAGTTCCACTCCATTTTTTGAACGCAGGAGAAGTGGCGTGTTTAGCGAATTCTCTAAGCGTTTGATTGAAACACTTAAGCTCGGTTGTGAAATTCCCAATCGTTCGGCCGCACGCGAAATATTTTTTTGGGTGGCGACTTCTAAAAAATATTCAATATCATGGGCGGCGGGTAGCATAGATTTCCCCTATGGATAAAATTAAATCAAGTAATTAAAACTATGCTATCGAATGGATGCCACTAGGGTCAAGAAAAAAATCGTCCCATTTGCTTGGATGCGCTTATGATCAATCGCTACAGTAAGCAATATACATGGCGCCTGAAAAGCTTGAAAACTGTTGTTCCACAACGGAATATGAAAATTTGAGAGATCGATTATTCCAAGAGGGTGTGGCCGTTGAAGCGTCGGGATTTTTTAAAAAATCGTTACTGTTAAAAGTTGTGCTTTGATCGGGTTCTTCGACAAAAATTACCATGAAACGCATTTTGGGATTGGTGACCGTGTAATTTTGGGTCGTATCAGTCACGTTAGATGTTATTTGAGTTTGTGAGCTCGTATTGGGAACTGAGCTCGTACCGTAGTAAGTTGGGCTCCCTGCGAAGCCAAAATTGACCGAGGCATTGCTAATGCTGTCTTTGGTTAATTGTTGCATAAGGAAATATTTAACTCCTGAATTGTTGGTCAACGAATAGTTTAGAGTGGCCATTGGACCGTATCCACCACCGCAGGTGTCTCCATTGTAAGTACCGGGAAATGATCCAAGGCTAATTGAATATGAATTCATTGCCATGTAGGCATCTCCAGAAGCGCTATGACTATTGATGGCAAATCCTGCCGTTAGCAAAAATGCTGAAAAGCGGGTGACTCTTGAAGTTTTTACAAAATGGCCAAAGTTTTTTTGAGTCATTGTCTTAAATTCCATAAGAATTAGTCTCCATTTCCACAACTAGATCCGAGGAGATTCGTTCCAGTTATTGTGACGTTTGAATTGATGTCGACTGATCGGTAGTAAATTTCTGGGCTAAATTTTACTTTGTTGTCTGAAGAAGAGAATGCTTGACCGTTCTGCAAAAATAGCCATCGCCAAGAGCTCGAATTGCGATCAGCCGCTCCGGCCATTGCGAGATATGCTCCCGGGTCTCGCAAAACGTTTACAACGTATCTGACATTGTGGATGGAGGTAAAAGTTTTTTGAGTATCCAGCGCTTGCGTTATGCTGTACGGGGCATTGGCTAAAGTTGTTGTTTTGCTTTGACCTGGATTGAGTTCGATACTTACCACTGACCCGTTTGATCCTGAACATGTACTTCCTGATTGGCAAGTTGTGGAAACGTGTAGCGACATCGCTCGAATCACCATTTTAAATTTTGAATTGTTCGTTAAAGTTGCTCCAATTGCCCTACTTAAACTTGTGGTGATATCTCCAAAATCACAAAGAAAATTCATAGAAGTTCCCGCGTTTATACTTGTCGACGAGTATGAGATCGTTAGTAAATCAGGAGCGTCTCTAAACGTGTCTGTGACAGTGATGGAGACTGATCCGGTTGCTGTGTTCGCGCCATCGCTGACTGAAAATTGAAATGAATCTGAGCCTGCCCAATCATTGAGTGGTGTGTAGGTGAGGTTTGGGGCAGTTCCACTTAAAGTTCCACCCACGGGCGAACTCGTAACGGTGTAAGTTAATGCATCTCCATTGGGATCTGTAGCAGCTAAAGTGACACTGACTGCTGTGTCGACTGAAGTCGTTACACTGCCAGGACCAGTGATGACAGGTGTTGGGCTCTGTGAAACGACAGTGATGCTCGCAGTTGCAGCGGAAGAATCACCAGCGCCATCGTTAACTTTGAAGGTAAAGGAATCAGCCCCGTTGTAGTTAGCAGTGGGCACGTAGCTAAATGAGCAGTCGGAATTGACAGTGACAGCTCCGTGGGAGGGATCGGAGACTTTAGCACAGGTGAGTGATGAGGCTTCGACGTC